>Ga0207647_10000039_pt1 | contig 93576 bp, 104 predicted proteins | sample KBSCornC2_FD_184295 | JGI IMG/M metagenome (GOLD analysis project Ga0207647, IMG submission 184295) | Corn rhizosphere microbial communities from Kellogg Biological Station, Michigan, USA - C2 (SPAdes) (version 2) | ecosystem: Host-associated > Plants > Roots > Rhizosphere ...
CCCCCGCCGGTACAGCCGCTCGAGCTGCGGGCACGGGTCGGTGCCACGCTCATCCGCCAGCTCGCTTCGAGTGGCACGAAACACGTCCGCGACCTTGTCGAGCCGCATACACCGGCAGAGCGCAAGGATCAACAGGGCCGCCAAGTCTTCGCGGGTAAGATCCCGCCTCCAGGCAGCAGTAAGCTCGTTGAGCAGCTCTCGATGCTCACCCAGCATCAGGCCAACCTCAAATCGACGCAGACTGGCGGTCTGGATGTAGTCGCCGATCTCAGCAGCCCAGTTGGTCAGCTGAACGCCACACTGCATGCTTACAAGCGGTGCTCCACGGAGCAGCTTGAGCGCTGCCTCCAAGTCCACCCGCACGTCCTCCAGGCGGCCAGCCTTCAGCTTGAGAGTAGTGGCCTTAACGACTCGTATGAGCCGCAGGGCGTCCACTTCATCCGGTTCAGCCTTCAGCATATAGCAACTACCGAGTGTTTCCACCTCGATTCCAAGCAGATGCTTTCTCATGTGGTAAATATATGTATGGAGCGTTGTGGTGAACGTCCGAGGCGGGTTGTCTGACCAGAGCTCGTCGGCAAGCTGGGCAGCCCCAACTCCTTGGCCGGCGTTGAGCGCGAGCAGCGCCAAGGTTCGGCTCACCATGGGCGGGGGCGTTCCCGGTGTACCATGGATTCGAAGCGGGCCCAGCAGCCGAATACGCGGCTCACCAACAACCTGCTCGCTGCCTGGTCCGACTACAGCCAATGTAGTAGCGGCAATCATGCGTACTCCTTTTGTAGGTTCAAGCTCGTTGCGACGACGCTAATACTTGGCATTCATACCATGAAAGTTGTTTTTACTCAACCCCAACCCACTTAACTTTTGGCGAAACGTGTGTGTATTATCTACCCATACAGTTAGTATGCGCCCACTCCTTTGTTATTTGTCCCAAGGGCGATATAGCTAACGTACTCAAGCTCCAGGAGCAACTGCTTAGCTGGCAAACCACCAGCATAGCCATTAAGCATTCGCCCGCTGCCCACCACCGTGCGACCACCGGAAAAATACTCGTCGAGCTGGCGAATAAACTCACGAAATACCTCCGACTGCTCAGCCCAATGCGCGGCCGGCTGCGAAGCGCGACGGAATGTGGCGTCACTCTATACCGATCTAATAATAACTGTGCGGGTTGGGCGAGCCTTCAAGCTCGCCCAACCGGGAAACCCAAAACAGATCTGGAGTAGTGACGTCAGGCAAGGGCGCTGCTGTGCGACGAGGCGTCGGTCTGGTCATCATCCTGTCCCCCCAAAGGGGCCTCAGGCGTCTCGCACTCCAATCTGTAGGCCGCCGGACTCTGCCCAATATACGTCCGAAAGTTTGAGCTGAACGTCCCGACACCAGCGTAGCCGACGCATCGGCAAATCTGAGCCACCGTGAGTGGTGTAGTCTCCAGAAGGTTCTTCGCCCTGCTGAAACGAAGCCTCGTCACGAACCGGCCAGGCGGCTCACCAACAACCTCCTTGAAGACGCGAGCGAAGTGAAACGGGCTATAGGAGGCTCTACGCGCCATCTCCTGGATTGTCCAGGGATGAGCCAGGTCGTCTTTGACAGCCTGAACGATGTCCTCAATCGCGCGCTGATGGCTCGCCGAGGTGATGGTTCCGTCGCCCAAGTCGGTACACTCACTGGCCAAAATGTCAATCATGGATCCCCTTAGGTAGCCGCCAAACAAGGCAGGAGCACAGAATGTGCACGCCTTCACGATACAACTTTTTGGACATTTTTCAATTAAACATGGCTCTATTGTTTGGTCATCTGCCCTAGTTTGCCCTTCAGGCTTCTCCTATAATGCTTATGGTTATTAATACAAGCGGTGATCATGGGTATCTTAATCTCTATTCTTTTGTTCGCTTTTGCCGGCTTATACGTCACGGCTACTATCATCCTCTTTAACGGCATTACCGGGTTCAGTGCTCGTCTGCGCAGAGCTTATATCTTCATACTCATAGGCTTCCTGCTTGAAGCCGTTCTGCACACTACCGAAGCCTTAGCAACCTCACTCAATTGGTGGAGTATGCCGTGGTTCCAAGTTGGCCAAATGCTTGTATACATCCTAGCCCCTCTCAGCCTGTACGTCGGCGTTCGTGGCTTTGGCCGCTTACTGCAAATTAAGACATTGGGTACTTCAGCCACTCTTACGCTAGGTATCAGTTTACTTTTGCTAGGTGGAGTCGGATACCTCACCGGCAATGCAACCCTCCGCTTTAATTTCAACGTCGGCTTAACCGCAGCCTTGTTGTGGCTGCTTATCATCTGCACCTGGGTGCTAGCTCAAATCGCCCGCCAGACGAGCCAGCTTTACCAACGCTCTGTACTGTGGCTTGGATGGGCTACCGGCCTATTAGCCCTTGGCACTAGTATCTACTTGACCTTCTTGCTGTCTGGCGCTTTTGTGCTTCTGTTTGTGATGATCCTCATGTTTGTCGTCAGCGGCTTAATGCTACTCCAGGCGGCGCGAAAGTTTTATCATATCCGGGGCAAAAACTTAGCCGAGCTCAAGGAGGCCGGCCAGTTAACAACTTCGGTAGATATTATTTCATATGTCGCCAGTCTCGCCTCCAAGCCCCAGGAAATTGATCCGTTGCTGGATGATTTGCGCACCATCACATCAAAGACGAGCTCCGGCAGCCTAACGTCCACAGACCAGTCGAAACTACGGCAGGTGTACCTGAGAGTGGAAGACTACCTGGCCAAGCGAGACCCTTTTCGCACCTACGAACCCGATATGCTACGCGAGCTCATTACTCGAAAACTCGATGAGAGCAACTCTCAATCTCAAACCTTCTGGTCGCAGCTCGAACCCAGAGCTTAATGCGCCTGGCCCCAGGGCAAGTGAAACTTTTGCGGCGGGTTGCTTTCGAGACCATCCGCCAGATAAAAATCCGACACCGCAATTTTATATAATCGCGCACTTCCCTCCCGCTTAGCCACTTGCACCAGCTGCGAGCCCTTGTCGAGACGTTTGGCATAGGCTATATAGCCTGGATGAGACTCATCAATCTCGTCCAGCCGCTCAGCCGTACCTTCAAACGACACGCAGCGAACATTTTGTTTTAAAAAGTGCTGCGTCACAATGTTGCCGGCCACATGCGGATTACGCTCAAGCTCCTGGCTATGGCGCGAATTCATCGAGGACGAAAAGTATAAGTTCAGCTCATCGTCATAGGCGTAGTGCACCTCGCAGACCCATGGCCTGCCATCGGCTACAGTTGCGAGCGACATGTGAATAACTTGCGGCAAGTAGCTGCGAATAACCCTTTCGGGGTTAAGTGACTGCTCCATAATTATGGCTCCTGCTTACGGTAATATATGGCCGTTAAGCCAGTTACTCTGTGACCGAAAAAATAATGTCATGGTGTTGGGCGAGCCTGCTCGAGGCTCGCCCAACTAAGGACTTAAGGTTGACGCGAACGTTAAACGCCTCCACTATGCAGCCGCGCCCCTCTGATGGCGCAGGCAATTACGAACTTGGCGTCCTAGAAGCTCAGCACGAGGCTCAGCCCCCTTGCGATACCGACCCGCGGCCACCCCGTAGAGCTGCCGAAACCGTTCGCCGAACTTATTTGGGCTCTGGTAGCCAATGCGTCGGCAAATGGCGCGTTGAGTCAGGTCGGTGGACCGCAACAGCTGCCGGGCTTCTTCAAAACGCAGGCCCTGAAGGTACCGCCCGGGCGAAATGCCCGTCACGCCGCGAAACAGATCGTTGAAATGACCTCTCCCGTAGCCGGCTGCGGCAGCCATGGCGTCAGGATTGATCTCCAACCAACGACCAGCTGCCGTCATTTGGGCGACGTAATCGAGGGCGCGCCGAACGGCCCGGTGGGCGTTGGCTGACACCGTCCAGCTTGGCGGCTTGCTCGCTGGCTCAGTCATGGCCGTTCCTGACTCTGCACCGTCGACGCAACCTGGGCCACGACGGCTTTTGGCCGCCGTGATTTTTGCCTGTACTCCGTGGGACTCGCCCCGAAGCACTTGCGAAATCTGTCACTAAACGTGCCGGGACTACTGAACCCGACCGTCGTGCACACATCCAGGATCGAAAGGTCTGAAGCTTCCAGAAGGCGCTTAGCCTCTTCGAAGCGCAGATGGGTGAGGTATTGCTTTGGAGTCATACCGGTCGTGCGTCGAAAGAGCCGAGAGAAATAGCCGGCGTTGAGCCCCCAGCTTCTGATGATCTCATGCACCAACAGCTCCTCACCCAGCCGGCTCTTCATGATTTCGATAAGCCGGTCGACATTATTCTGTCGCTGGGGGCTACCGCTAGTACTGACACCCGCAACCAAATTGTCAATCATATTGTCCCCGAGAAATAGCCGCCTACAACAGGCGGGAGCACTGGTTTGTGCACATTTTATACAATACAACTTTTTTACAGTTAATCAATACCTATGGCAGCACTAGGCGCTCATCCAGCTTTATGAGAGCGGTAATCGCCCCAGCGTTAAAGCTATCGCCTGCCCCGGTGGCGTTAACAGCCCGCTTAGCCTTTTAGCTCAATACCAATGGTTTGTACCTCAGTGTCACCAATGTTCTCGACCGCATGTGAACCGACGGGCGCTGGAATCACCTGACCCTCCGCCAGCTCCACATCTTGCGACGCGCCATCGGCATCGGTTAAGCGCAGTGTGCCGGGCTTTAGAATGTAGTTAACATTCTCCGGATTGGTATGCATGGCCACTTTATCGCCTGGCTTTACGGTCACCTTGAGGAGACGTATTTGGTCATTTTCAAATAGCACCTGATGTTGATCTGGCGCAAGCTTTACAATGTCATCAATGTGGTCAGCTGAACTCATCGTCGTATATCCTCCACTTTCTCGAGTTTTACGTCCTTCATGATACCCATGTAATCTAACTTTTCCAACACGCAGACCATATTGGCATCATCGCAAAAAGACCGCGGAGCCTTGCACGTAATCCCAAAACTCACTCAACCTAAAACTTGGACAGGTCAAAACCTTGGGTTGAGTCTCAGCCCTGGATCGCTCCAGAGCTGAGCACCCACCTACTGCTAGGTGATTCTTGCTAGAGCACCTTACTGTAGCCGCCCTGGTAATCGGGATGAGCCAGCTTGTACTCCGCCCCGTGGCCAATGTCTTCAATGATCGGGACCCGCTTCCCGCAGAGCTCGCAGACATCCGGGTTGGCCGCAGAGAAGTTGACCGTCGCCAGCGCCTCAAGACGTGACACACGCAACTGCTCAGCAGTCACACCACCGCGGTTACAGATAACACTGACACCGATGATCTCGGCGCCATGTTTCTCGGCTTCACGACAGACCTTGAACACGGAGCTGCCTGTAGTGAGCAGATCCTCAACCACCAGAACTCGTTTTCCGTTGAGGTGGTTGACGAAGCCTGCTCGCTCAAAGCGGAAGCCATCGCCGTGCTTATCAGCCCACACCGCTGCCGGCCGTCGGCCATGCGTTTCGGTGGCCGAAGCAAATGCCAGTACCACGCCTCCGGTCGCAGGGCTGGCCACAGTGTCAAATTGTCCCTCAAATGGCTCGACGAGCTTGGCACAAAGCATGCCTACCAAGTCAACATCCGGGAACAACGGGTCCATATTGATATAACCTGAACCGTGCTTGCCGCTTTTGTAGACGAAATGCCGACCGAGCAGCACGGCCCCAGCCTCGTCCAGCTCCTCAAGAACGTTCACATGATCTCCTCAGTAAGTTGATCGATGTAGCTCGACAAAATATCGCCAAACACGCCGGGGTTTTCGTTGGCGTTCCAGTAAGCCGTAGCTGACTGCACCGCCGTGGCGCCGACGTGCAAATATTCCCACATGTCGCGCCCGTTCATTACGCCGCCAACGCCGACGATCTGGATTGAGTCCGGTAGCAGCCGACGCAGTTGCTTAACCTGCCCAAGCCCAACCGGCTTCATGGCGGCGCCGCTCATTCCGGCCAATCCAACATCAATGACCGGCTTGCCGGCCTCACTCAAGACCAGCGCGTTGGGGAAGGTGTTGGCAGTAGCCACATAGCCCACATCGTGCCCAGCGATAAGCCGAGCCACCTCTTCCAGTAGCGCCGGATCAGAGTAGGGCGACAGCTTGACGCTGAATGTTCCGATCCATCGGCTCACCTGGACCAGCAGCCCCTCGAGCAGCTCGAGGTCAAAGCAGGCAATCCGCTTCTGGTGACCCTGCTCCCACACGTTTGGACAGCCGAGGTTGAGCTCAACATGATCGGCCCCAGCGAGGAGCACCTCATAAGCCAGCTTAGCGTATTCATCCACACTGAAGCCGGCCACACTCACAAACAGCGGCTTGTCCATCTCGGCCGCAGTTGCCGCCATTGTTGGAAGCTGCTGCCTGTACCACTCCAGACCTCGATTTGGCATGCCCAACGAGTTCAGAGAATACGCCGGGCCAGGCCAATACACATCTCCCCGGTTGCCCGGTCGTTCTTCAAGCGTGATCGAGCCCAGCATAACAGCCGAAACGGCCGATTGAGCAAGTTTCCTAACATCCTCCGAGGTCTTGCAGGTACCAGCGGCATTCATGAGCGGATGCTCAAGTTCGATGCCAGCCAATGATGTGCCAAGATGCACGTAGCCGTCCTTCCGGTTTTAGAACCTGGGGCTATAAAGGTGCACAAACAAAGCGGCCTACTTGCCGCTTGAGTTGATTATACAAAGGCGGCATTTTGGTTGTCTAGGATAGCTTGTTGCAAATAAGCGTGCATCTACGCCGATGAGCCGAAAACGGCGAAACAGAGCTCAGACCAACGCGGTATACTATGTACATGAATAAAACGGAACTTATCTGGAGAGAGCGGACATCAGAGTCGCCGCTTATTGCTTCAGTATGGACGTGTAATGCATCAGAGATAACGCCGCGCACCGCCCTGGCTGATCCGTGTATTTCTATCATTCTCGTGCAAAGTCCTGATAGCGCCGAAATTGTCTTGAGGGGCCCCGAGACGAAACCACGTGTCGAGCTGCACATACCCGGCTACACCTGGACAGCGATTCGGCTCCAACCAGGCGTGCAGCTAAAGAGCTTTCCCGCTCAACAATACCTTGATAGCTTCTTGACGTTCCCGGCCGACAACAACGCGCGTTTCCAGCTCGAAGAAGCTCAGCTACAGTTTCCAAGCTTCCATACCGCAGAGCTCCTTGTTGAGCAGATGCGCGACCGGGGCCTCCTGAATGGCGAGTCTTTAGCTAGTCAAGAACTTTCCCCGCAAGGAATGTCATCCAAGAGCTACTCCAGGCTCATCAAGCGAACTACTGGATTCTCGCCTTATAAACTGCATCAGTTGCAGCGTATATATGAGGCCCTCCGCCAACTCAAACAAGGCATGCCAGCCGCTGACGTTGCCGCTGAGCTGGGGTTTGTCGACCAGGCACACTTAAGCCGAGCAGCTAAGCAATTTTTAGGTCACACCCCCAAAGAGCTCCTCGCATTACCGCAAGCGCCCTAAAAGTGTCCAAAATATCCAATATTTATAGTTTCCAGGTCGCTATAGTGCCATCATCAAGCTATAAAGAAAGGATACATTATGCGGAAAATCGTAGTATTTACTATGATCACGCTCGATGGCGTAATGCAGTCGCCGGGTGGGCCCCAAGAAGATGATTCGCAAGGTTTTAAATATGGCGGCTGGACTCCGCCCTTTGCCGACGGATCTCTTGGTGACATCATCGACCAGGAAGTGAGTGAGCCGTTTGATTTGCTGCTGGGCGCCAAAACCTACCGCGACATATTCGCGCCAACGTGGCCCAAGCAAACGGGCACGATCGCCGACGCCTTTAATAAGGCGACAAAATATGTAGTGTCAGACAAGTCAGTGGATCTCGTCTGGAAAGCATCGGTGCTAATAGCTGGTGATGTAGCGGCCAAGATCAAAGCCCTGAAGCAAACGGACGGGCCGATGCTACAAGTATGGGGCAGCGGCAACCTAGTTCAGACGCTACTAAAGAACGACCTGGTTGATGAACTGCGGCTGAGAATATTCCCGGTAACGATTGGTACCGGCAAGCGCCTCTTTGCTGAGGGAACCGTACCGGCTGCCTTCGAGCTCATTGAAACCGGGGCTTTATCGAACGGCATTATTATTGCCAACTACAAACGGGCCGGTGAGTTTAAAACCGCAGCATTTGGCACCGGAAAGGAATGAGTCATGAAAGGAGCAGTGGCACCGGCGATCGGCTCGGCCGCGGAAGCCACTCCATAAGTAAGCCAACCATAAAACGTAGTACATAGAAGAGCGACGAGCCGCTGTCCAAAATATACAATAAGCCCGTCTTCGAGCCAGTTACAGTAGAGATAATCATAATGAACAAAGAAAGGATACTTCATATGAGAAAAATTATTGTCACCACCACCATTAGTCTGGATGGCGTCATGCAAGGCCCGGGCGGCCCTAAAGAAGATACTTCAAACGGTTTTAAGCTCGGTGGTTGGGCAGGACCGTTTGGCGATGAGACCTTTGGCAGAGAGTTCTCTAAAGAATTAGCCCAAACAGACTACCTCCTGGGCAGTCGAACCTATGACATTTTTGCCGACTACTGGCCGAAGCATGCAGAGTTTTGGCCCGGCATCAACGAAGGCATGAAATACGTCGTTTCAGATAGCGCCAAGGAACTCAGCTGGAAGAACGAAAAGCTTATTACCGGCGATGACATTCTTGGGCAGATCAAAAAACTCAAGGCCTCAGAGGGCGCCGACCTTCAGGTCTGGGGCAGCAGTCAGTTGGTCCAGCTGTTGCTTGAAAACGATCTCGTAGACGAGCTCTGGCTCAAGATCATCCCCGTAACCCTGGGCTCGGGCAAGAAGTTGTTAGGTGATGGAACCATTCCGGCAGCTTTCAAGCTAACCCGCAGCGTGGTAACACCAAATGGCGTCATCATGACCTACTACGCTCGCAACGGTGAAGTTAAGACAGACACAATCCAAGTCTAGATCACCCGAGCTGCTAGCAGTAAAGAGAGCCCGAAGCTCGGGCTCTCTTTTTGTCCGCCACGCTTGCTTTTGAGCAATGTCGACATATACAATCTCTTGCTTGCAGCCTCAAGGCTTAATTAAATATTATAGACATCAATGAAAGGCGCAAAAATGCCCGAGCATCATTTCACTGAAAAAGTGCGTTTTTATGAAGGCATCTTGAATCCTGAAGCATTCGCCCGGAACTACGCGCTGCACTGTTACGAACCATCTGAAACCATGGCGCCCTTTGTGGAACATTATTTTATCTCTCGGCGTCGGCCCCACTTTGACCCTGATTACACCGGACATGATGTACTCTCGCAACCCGTAGCAAGTCTTTTTATCCAGCCGGAGGGCGCGTTCGTGCAGGGGCCAACTGTTCATAAGCGGACGTTACACGCCAAAGACTCGCCCATTTATGTTGGAGCCCAATTTAAGCCAGGAGGATTTTACCCTTTCTGGCGGCAGCGGATGTCAGATTTGACTGAAAAAATCATTCCTGCCGACTCCGTGATTCCCGGTATACAAGCTATATCGGGAGCAGCACTGCTAGGTCATAACGACACCGATATTTTAAACGGCATCGACCAGGCCTTATGCGCCACAAGCCCTCAGAACGAAGCGAAAATACAGCTTGTCGGGGAAATTGTTTCATCCATCGAAAAAGACCACGCAAATTCCGTTGCCGCCATAGCAAGCGCTTTCGCCATGAGCGAACGATCTCTACAGCAACTATTCCAGGTCTATGTTGGGGTTGGCATAAAGTGGGTCGTCATGCGCGCCCGCTTCTTAGAAGTTACTCGATACGTTCGCGCCCAAGAAAGACCTAACTGGACTGCGATTGCAGCAGATTTTGGCTACAGCGATCAGTCCCACTTCATTAACGACTTCAAGAATATCGTTGGGCTTTCACCCCGGCAATACCTCGTTCTGCTGCAAGCCCGACAATGAACTACTGCGCCTTTAGATAGAGTACAGCCGCACCCACCTTAAACGGCGAAGTAAAATTTACTTTATCGGGGCTCTTCACGACCAGCTTGTTGGCCTGCTTGGTCTTGCGCTCGGCAGTGCCAAACCATTCAACTTCGTAGGTGCCAGCTTCGAGCGTGACAGTAAATGTTCCTGGCGTTCCCTCCGGCTGCAATACCAGATACTCCCCGCCCCGGCTAGCTAGAACGTAGCCTGTCGAGCTCAGCTCAGGCTGTGGCGTCATATCTATGAGCTCCATGCGCTCAGCAAAGCGAAGCGTATCCCCCATGGCATTACGGGCCGGCTCATAGGCTTCAAAGGGTGGCTCGCCCGGGGCTAGCTCGTGCGGCCCAATCTTAATGATGCCGTAATCCATGAGGATAGGGTGATGACCGCGCAGAAATGACTTCCAGGCCCACATCGCATCACCTTTGCCTGGCGCGTAATGGTCGGTGTCACTAATGACGATTTTTTTGCCACTGGCTACCGGCGGGTTGTCATACCAATGGGACTGCGGGCTACCGGGCGCCATTGGTATGTCGCCATGCGCAAAGATTTCGTCATCATAGCCAGGAGAAATCCAATCCGCAGCACTGTTGAGTAAGGGCTCATTCACCTTGGTCGGCACTTTGACCGGGAATTGCATGGTCATGCCCATGGGCCGATGCTCATAGCCTTTTTCGGCTTCATACTTTTTGACAAAATCGATCACCCAGTACTGCCATTCCGTTGAATCACCCCAATCCGGGACTTTTGACAGATTAAGAGCCTTGGCAAATTCCTCATCGGCCGGACCGCCGCCGGACGATTCATTGGATACTTCAAACAATACATTTGGCAGGTCATAAACAGTATCGAGGACCTTCTTAATGTACGTTTCCTGGAGCTCCTGCACTGATTTGTCGAGCGGCAGAACTTGGTGATCGAGGATCGACTTAATACTAATCCCATTGATGTTGTTCTCGGCAAAAAATGGGTGGCCTTCTATGTTATCGGGCGCCGGACTCAAATGCAGTCCCCAGCCATCAAACAGCATGACATCCACGTATATGCCCTGTTCTCCGGCAGCCCTAACGCGCTCACGTAATCGGTCAAAGTAGGCTTCATTAAACTGCGTCAGGTCAAACTTGGACTGGCCATCTTTGGCCTTACCCGGACCCGTTCGCAGCCAAGGCTGGGGCGACATGTTTAAGTGAAAATCAGAAGCCACACCGGCGTTTGACTTAAACTGCTCCCAACGCCACAAGCGAATAAAATTGTGGTGATGGTCCCTTAAGAGCTGAAGATAGGCGTCAAAATCAGTATTTTCCGCTTCAGTAGCCGGAGCGTCCTTGCCTGCACCCAGCCCATCCTGAAAGTTGTTCCAAATATGTGAGCCGGTAAGATACACTGCCCGCTCTCCACGCTCGTCATCTTTGACCGCAAAATACCGAGGGTTCGTCTTGGATACAATAAGGGGCTTTAGTGCTTGGTCCGCATGCTTATGTGACATTTTTCGTCTCTCCTTGACTGCGTTATTAAAGTTGGACTACTTCGCGAAGACCTTGCGCAGGTTCTTGGCCCACGCAGCTTTGGCGGTCGCCGACCAAGATGTCGCTTGTCATGACTGCCGCCGCCGCATAATGAGCTCGTAACCCCCGCCGGGCCACCTCCAGGCCCCACTCACCATGTTGCCATCTTCTGAAAAGTCGCCCTTAAAGGACATGCCCGACTGCTTACTATTGAGCCAGAATTGAATCGTGTTGCGCTTGATTTCCCAAATGTATTTGTAATGGTGGCCGCTACTACTCTCAAACCACTGGCCGACAATTTCACTGCCAGGTTGAGACTCCTCCCAGCCCATTTCGTTGCCGATAATCATGACGCCATCTATGCCGCCGGTGCTGTCATTACCATCTTCGTGATGGTGGAAGGCCAGAAAACGTCCTCCCGGTAGCCACTCAAAAGTGTCGTTTCCGCCCCACTCGGCCTTGGTATTAAGATCACGGTGCCTAAGATCCCAACTGCCGATGAGGCGAGAAAAAGGCTGCAACGGCGCGTAAGTTGCGGCTGCCTTCTCGTCCATAGTGTCTCCTGTCGTCATTACTACTTGGCAGTCTGACACGCCTCAGGGCTAATAACTTGTATATTTCTGCAGTAGCCCTACAGCTCGCCGTCCATTTTGAGCTTTATGTAGGCCACCACATTCAAAGGAGTAAAAAGTAATTTACTTCTCGTCCAGAACTGCTTTGATCGTTTATCGAACTGCCCAGGCAGCCCTGGAGGCACGATGGAGCGAACGCCCAGCTTGGCCGCCTGCCGCACCACTCGATCAATATGATATTTCTGAGCCACCATCAGGGGCTTTGAGAGATTATTAGCCTCCATGTATCCCTGCGCGTTCTTTAGCGCCCTACCCGTTCCGCTCTGGCCGTCCATTTTGGTGATTTCACCGTCCACTATATGGGCGTAGGCTTTTTCGCCTTCGGGTTCAGCGCGCACCAGCATTCGGTCGGCTATAATCGGCCTTCCATTTGCATGTGTCTTCATGATGTCCGCTAACAGCCGATTCACGCTCTGCGGAGAAGTATCGGTTCCAAAAGAATGGCCCATTATGCAATCGGCCTCATCAGGGACACCAATAGCTTTATAGAAGCCGAATAAAGACATCAGGATATTCACAGACAAAGCATATCATGCGGTCCGGCGCTCGACTGTTTGTGAACTGCTAAAATGAGGAGTGAATACTAGGAGGAATCGTGGCAAAAGTAGTTATAGATATAGCGATGTCACTTGATGGCTACGTGGCCGGCCCGAATGACAATCCCGAGCATGGTCTCGGAGAGCACGGCGGCAGCCGAATTATGGGCTGGGACCACACCGAGCGCCATCGCATTATAACGCCAGGCGAGGTCGGCGCCATGATCAGCGGCCGGCGAACCTACGACCTCACGAACGGCTGGAACGGAACGCACGATCTTGGCAACAATATCCCGGTCTTCGTACTAACAAAGTCCGCACCCGCCAAAGTCCCCCAGGGCGACACGCCGTTTACCTTCGTAACAGACGGCATCGAAAGCGCAGTCGCCCAAGCCCGAGCGGCTGCGGGGGACAAGATGGTCTACGTCATTGGTGGCGCGAGCGTCATTCAGCAGCTGCTTAATGCCCGGCTAGCGGACATACTGCGAGTACACATCGCACCCGTGTTTGTGGGCGGCGGAATTTCACTGTTCAAAGATATGGATTATGAGATCTCAATGACCCAAACTGAGGTACGTGGCTATGCCGGCGTGACGCACATAACCTACCAGCTGCAATAAATACCAGCTGCTAATTATGGCTCGTCAGATCATGGTGATATTCTATAATCCGCAATGTCGCCCTTTGCGAGATAGGCCAGCCTGGATACCTACTTTTCCAGCAGCTCCTTAATCGGACCGAAGTAATAGTCCCGCCAGTCGGCCATATCTTTTTGCTCATCGAGAATGTTGCCTGAATAGGTCAGATGAACTGTCGTAGAGTCGTCGTTACCTTCAAAAGTAAACGTGACATTGTATTTCCATGTCGGATTGTCGTGACCATGCCAATCTTGTTCAATAACTTTTTTCGGTACAAGTTTTGTATAGATACCATGAATGTCGCCGCCCCAATAGCTAAACTCTCCACCTTCTCGGGCGTCAACTTTCGCGGGAGCAGCACCCCATTGTTCGGCAATGGCGGCATCAGTAAGCGCCTGCCAAACTTTAGAGACGGGCGCTTTGATTGTATAAGTTTGTTCGATTTGCTTCATGTAGCTATTTTAGCAGAGAGCCTGAAATGTCTTATCGCCCTAACCAAAAGGCCACTCCTGAGGCTGAAGATTAAGCGATCCAAGAGCCCCTCACTGAGCAATGGTCCAAAATATACAATACTGCAATGTCCAGCTTAATATAATAGATACTATATTAAGCAAGCAGGAGGAGAATTCATATGCGAAAGATTGTTGTTATTACCATGGTAACTCTTGACGGCGTCATGCATGCTCCGGGCCCCGAGGACGGATTCGAGTTTGAGGGCTGGGCAATGCCGTACTGGGACGAGACTGGCCTGAAAGTTATGGACGAGCAAGTGGACCAGCCCTTTGATATGCTACTAGGCCGTAGGACATTCGAGTTTTTTGCTAAGTATTGGCCTCACCAAACAGGCACGATTGCCGATGGTTTTAACAAGGCCACAAAGTATGTCGTGTCAGATGATGGCAAAGTGGCCGCAAACTGGGATAAGACCGAAATCATTACGGGCGACGTTGTGGCTGAGCTACGCAGGCTCAAAGAGGGTGACGGCCCAATGCTACAAGTACACGGTAGTGGCCGGTTGATCCAAGCCCTGCTAGCCAACGACCTGGTGGACGAGCTGTGGCTGCGTACCTTCCCAGTTACGCTGGGCGAGGGCCAGAAGCTATGGGAAGACGGTGTACGACCAGCTGCCTGGAGAATGACTGAGTCGGTAGTGACACCGAGTGGCGTCGTACTCGCTAGCTATGTTCGCGACGGCAAAGTAAAGAAGCCCGCAACCAAGGCTTAGTTCGCTGAAATAACTTGTCTGTAAGATCGGCTAGGTCACTGGATGGATTTGTCGCCGGCCCGAATCAGCGTCTTGATAAGCCATTATGCATCAGGCCTTAATGAAGACGATTTTCGGCATCTTCGTCGACGATGTGACTTGCGGTTACTTTGCGCCGCAGCCTCTGTATATTTCGTGAAGTAGCATACGGCGGCGAGCCAAGTAGGTCAGGAAAATGATCTGCTTTATCATAATGCTCTATCCCCCAGTCGGCCATCTGTAATATGAGCGGAATAAGACTCATTCCAGGACTTGTTAATGTAAATATTTCTTTTCGCCGATCGGATGGGTGGGGGCTTTTTTGCAAAATACCTTGTTCAACAAGGTTCTTAAGGCGTGAAGAAAGTATGTTACGAGCTATGCTTTCATCTGACTGCAAAAACTCGTTAAACGTATTCTTGTTCGCAAAAACAATATCCCGAATAATCAAAAGTGACCATTTGTCACCTACTATTTCTAACGCATAACTAATGGGACAACGTGAGCGAGGTGTAGCATTTTTATTCATGGTTGCCTTTTGTTCATAATGTGCAGTATAGTACATTTAGGTAGCAAAATGCAACTTAAAGAAAGAGATACCTATGGAAACCCACGTAGTCGCAGTTGTTGGAGCCACAAGTGATGTTGGCTCGGTTGTAGTAAGTGAGCTTGAAGCGAAAGGCGTTGAAGTACGACGCATTAGCCGTACCGATGGAGTCGACATTCATGACGCTCCTGCTCTCGTAAAAGCCCTAACCGGCGCAGATAGCGCTTATGTAATGTTGCCCTTTGATATGGCGGCACCTGACCTGCATGCTCGGGAAACTGAATTGGCCGCAATCATAGCAGACGCTCTTAAGCAAACCGGTGTTAAGCGAGTCGTTAGCTTAAGCACAGCTAGTGCGCACTTAAAAAATAATACCGGCTCGGGACGCGCCGGTGGCATTTTAGAAGAGCACCTCGATGCTATTGGCATACCCGAATTGACACATCTGCGTGCCGCCTTCTTTATGGAGAATTTCGCCAAAGGCATGAACTTTGCGGCGCAAGCTGGCACCGGAGTATATAGCTCAGCTTTTAACGGGGATCGACCAATCGCTATGGTCGCGGCGCAAGATATTGGCGTAGTGGCGGCAGAGATCCTTAGTGCGACCACGTTCCATGAGCCGCATGTCCGAGAGTTGCTTGGCCCCAGGGACTATACCTTACATGAAGCAACCGCCATCTTGGCAGCCGCCTACGGCAATCCTGCTGTAAAATACAAGCAGGGCACCTACGAAGAAACCCGGGTCGCTATGCTGTCGCTGGGCGTGTCCGAAAGCTTTGCTGACGCGGTTGTGGAAACGGCGAAAAGTTTTAACCGAGGTGATACATGGTGGCAAGAGGCTCGCTCACCGCAGAATACCACCCCTACAACGCTTGAAGCATTTGCTAAAGAATTATATCGAAAGGACTAGTATGAGAAAGCTAATCTTACAAATGCAGAGCTCGCTTGATGGTTTTGTCGCCTCCTCAGACGGCGATACCAGCTGGCTGGAATGGAACTGGGAACCGAATTGGACATGGCCTAAAAGCCTTCAACAATATCACATTGATACCGTGACCTCGGCTGATGAAGTACTGTTGAGCAGTGTAATGGCTGAGCAAGGATTTATCGATCACTGGACTACTGTTGCCAAGGATACTGATAATCCTGCCAGTGTCTTCGCTGCGGCGATAGCCAATGCCCATAAAACCATTTTTTCGCATACACCGTATACTGCGCGCTGGGACAATACAGACATCACCACTAAGGATTTGGCGCCAGAAGTGGCTAGGTTAAAAAGCCAGCCAGGGAAAAATATCATCGCATTTGGTGGTGTGCGATTCGCCGCCGCACTGCTCGAGCATGGGCTGGTGGATGAAATGCACCTTATCTCTAACCCGGTTTCGCTCGGCGAGGGTCTAACGATATTTAATACCGGTAAACCGATGCGCTTCTCGCTCTTGAGCGCCGTAAGTCATAGTAATGGCATTGTTGTTTTACGATACACGCCGCATATATAATGTTTGACCGTCATTCCCGGCTGATATTTGCCAATGATCGATAGCCGGCTAGCATAATGTAAAATAGGTGTGTGGATCAATTTTCGACTCAGCGTGTTATCACCAAAGAGACAACTATTTTTACTCGGGTCGGCGGTGTCGGACCGCCGCTGCTCTTACTCCATGGGTTCCCCGAAACCCACCTCATGTGGCGCGGGTTGGCACCACTTTTGTCGGAAAGCTTTACCGTCGTGGCGGCAGATCTTCGCGGCTATGGCGAGAGCAGTTGCCCGCCTTCTACCGATGACCATGCGCCCTATAGCAAACGAGCCATGGCCGAAGATATGGTCGACGTTATGCGGCAATTAGGCTTTGATCGTTTTGCTGTCGTCGGACATGATCGCGGAGCGAGAGTCGCCTACCGCATGGCGATGGACCACCCTGAGCACGTTACGCATCTGGCTGTATTTGATATCGTGCCGACCGATATGGCCTGGCGAAAGGCTGATGACCGCATGATGCTGGGTTTTTGGCCGTGGTCGTTGCTGGCGCAGCCCGAGCCCTTGCCAGAGCGTGTGCTCGCAGCAACCGCCAAAGATATCGTCAACAATGCTTGTGACAATTGGGGTTCGGCCGCAGACAGCTTCCCGGCCGAAATTCGGGAAGCATATACGCAAGCCTTGAGCGAGCCCGAACACATCCACGCCATATGCGAGGAATACCGGGCCGCAGCTACCATAGATAGGGAGCACGATGAGGCCGACCGTCAAGCCGGTCGGATTATTGGCTGCCCTACGCTGGTTCTGTGGGGCGCCGACGGCGCTGTTGATACATGGTACTCGGCTGATGACGGACCTTTGGCACTTTGGAAGACAATAGCTCCTAAGGCAATTGGCGAAGCAGTAACAGGTGGTCATTTCTTTCCCGAGGAGAGCCCAAAAGAAATACACGAAAAGCTAGCTGGCTTCTTCCTAAAAGTTCGAGCCGTCTAACTAGCCAAGTATAAAGAATTCATACTTTTTACCTTTCCAATTGACATAAAAAAGAGCGCGTATTAAAGTTAGTGAATAGACGTTCACTAACTAGGAGGCCGGTTCATGGTATCTAGCCAATTGCTTAATGAAGAAGTTATTAATCCATAACAAGGAGACACTATGGGGCAACTAATCACCCAAATGAGCATGTCGCTGGATGGCTTCATCGCCGGACCAAACCCAGCGCCCGATAATCCGCTTGGCGATAATGGACTCCGCTTGCATGAATGGTATGACTCGCCCGGCGATCACGACTTCGGAAAAGACATTGAGAGTAATACAGGTGCGATCATTATGGGCAGCACCATGTACTACGAAAGCCTCCCCTGGTGGCACGGCACCGGCCCGCTTGGCGACGATGTGCCTTGCTTTGTCTTGACCGAAAAAGCTCGTGAACCTAAGGAAGCGGCGACTGTATTTACCTTTGTCCCCGACGGTATTGAAGAGGCGCTCCAGCGGGCCAGAGCAGTGGCTGGCGTCAAGGATGTGCTTATTAACGGCGGCGCTAATACTATCCAGCAGTACTTAAAGGCAAAACTCATCGACGAAATGTATATCCATGTCATACCCATATTGTTGGGTGGCGGCACCAGCCTTTTCGGGGCACTTGGCGAGTATATTGAGTTGGAGAAACTGCGTGTTGTTGATGAAAAAGAGGTAACGCATATGGTTTATCGGTTCAAATAAGCGAGCGGTAAACATTTAATAAAAATGGAGTAACATCATGAGAAAACTAGTAGTTTTAACCTTTTTAACACTCGACGGCGTTATGCAGGCACCTGGCGGCAAAGACGAAGACCGCTCAAGCAACTTTGAATTTGGCGGTTGGTCAATGCCGTACTTCGATGAGGCGCTTGGCGCGGAGATGGAAAAAGAAAGTGGCGACGAACCATTCGACATGTTGTTCGGCGGAAAAACGTATGGGATGTTGAAATCGTATTGGCCAGACCACAAGGATGACAATGCGACTGGTCGAGGTATTAACCGGGCTACAAAATACGTGGTCTCGAACGAAGATATTGATACCAACTGGGACAAAACTGTCAAAATCAGCGGCAATGACATTATCGGTCAAATTAAGCAGCTGAAAGAATCCGATGGTCCGATGCTGCAAGTACATGGTAGTGGTAAGTTGATCCAATCGCTCATGCAAGAGGATTTGGTTGATGAATTTTGGCTCAAAATCTTCCCCATTACTATCGGTAAAGGCAAGCGACTGTTTGAAGAAGGAACGATTCCGGCTGCTTTCAAGCTCACCTATTCCCTGGTATCGCCAAGTGGCGTTATTACCGCCTACTACAAACGAGACGGGGATCTGAAGCTTGACCAGGCGATTTAGGATCAGCATCTAATCAAGCTGTAGCAGTACACGCTTACTACTAAAGGAGGGTATATGAGCAAAGTAAAAGCACGAATGAGTATGTCGGTCGACGGCTTCATTGCAGGACCGGATGCAAGCCAGGATAACCCGCTGGGCACGAATGGACTAAAGTTGCATGATTGGATATTTGACAACCCCAACCAAGAAAATAGTCTCTTGCCAGGAATCAAGGAAGGTACCGGAGCGGCCATCATCGGCTACAACATGTATTACGAGGCTATCCCTCACTGGGATGGTACCGGCCCCCTTGGTGATGATATCCCCTGTTTCGTGCTCGCCGCCGAGGACAAAGTGCCCAAAAAGGCACCAGCCGCCTTTACCTTCGTTACTGACGGTATCGAAAGTGCACTTAAGAAAGCGCGGGCAGTGGCAGGCGATAAAGATGTGTGGGTGGGCGGCGGCGCCAACGCAATTCAACATTATATACAGGCGCAGCTACTGGATGAGCTCAAGCTTGATATTGTGCCCGTGCTGCTCGGCGGCGGAACGCCAATGTTCGGCGAGCTCGGCCGTTTTATGGAAGTCGACAAGCGCGAAGTTCGCGACGAGTCGAACGTTACTCACTTTACCTACCATTTCAAAAAGGCGTAGCTACTCTACATTTTAGGAAGCACCCTTTTACAAATGCTCACAGCAAGGTTAAAAGCGGTAGATCGTGTGGCCATCCAACCACACGATCTACCGTCAGCCGCTACTTGTCTTTATCGACTTATGGAAACAACAGATAGCAAGGGTTGGCAAGCATATCTAGAGGAGTGGTTGGCTCGATAGTTGAATGGCCGGAGAAGCTGCTCATGTAGGACCGTCAGGACGGTTCTTTTGCTTCAGGCCAGATGTTAATTGGCAAAAATTTGTAATGAATGTCTTTGATTTTATTTTCAAATCCTGCCGATTTGATAATTTCGATTCCTTTTTCTTCGACTGGTTTGAAACTTTCTGGCAATATATTGATTAGCTCTCCAGCTACCAAATCGTGAGGGAATAGCGCTGATTTTATATACCCGAGTCGCATTAAATACCAGGCGGCAATGAAGAGCGAGCACGGATACTTCTTCTTTGTTTGAATGTATTTGATTATTTCTTGTCTTAGCTTTGGGTCATCCAGCAATCTTAAAACATCATCGCACGCTGGAATGAGTTGAGATTCACGAATAATCAAATCTGGCTTCCTTCCTTGGTCGGCAAGCCAACTCGTAAATCTCGCGTAGTCAAATGTGGGGTCAGGGAAGGAGTAGTCATCAATCATAACTACTAAAAATGCAGTGTTCTTTTCGCTCTCAATGCTTGAAACAGTTTCGCCTAATGCCCTCAACGACAACTTGTGTTCGTCATTAATAGACTGATGAGTGTAGATGTGCGCGTATTCGACAGAAATATTCATACAGCTATTGTACTGAAGAAAACAAAAAAGCTTTCAAATCCGCATACTTAGCCGGTATTGTAGGCCGATTAACGAAGATTGCAAGGTAGTCCGGCAGTTTTACGCACCGGACTACCTTGCGGCCAAAAAGACAGCGACACTTGTCGTCGCTAGTTGCGAATCACCGTAGCGTTACGCACCTGCACTGAAGTCGCCTTGCCCTGGACACCCCGCTTGCGACCGATCGCCTGCTTGCCTTCGGGGTGATCATCGAGGTCGCCGAAGAGATGGCGCAGCGCCTCCTTGAGTGTGCGAATCTCGTGGCTGATGTCCTCATTGTCGATAACCAGACGAAGGCGTTGGCCTCGCGGATTGGCCCACTTCCCGTTCTGTCGGGTGTAGATAACCTCGACGAGCCGCGTCTCAAGGTAGATACCGACATGCCACTCGTTCACTCCATGCTGGCTTGCTCGCACAATGGAGCCACGCTTCTGAGCATGCATTACGAGCGTGCCATACGTGTGTTTGACGGGCGGCGGAGCGCTGTCCAGGTCTGTCGCTTCGGGAATTTCGATCGGCACGTGGAGTGCAGCCAAAGTGGCTGTTGTGTCCTTGAAGAACTGGGTGAGATGCTCCAGGTTTTTTGCCAGCCTGCGCGGCTGACCATCCACTGTGAGCGTCGAGTCCACCTGCTCGACCCGAGGGGACGTTTTGTAGTCAAAAGTCACTGCCACCCGCTCGTTGCGAAAGGTGACACGCCAGCGATTTGCTTTCACCTGCTCGACGATCGGCTCGAGGCCGATCGCTCGCTGCCTCTCCTCTGCTTGTCGCAGAACTCCTGGTGGAGGAGTGGTTCCCGCAGACATAAGTCTCCTTACGAGGTGAATATGGCCAAATTTATTTTAAACTTTGTTTAGTATAAGTCAAGAAAATGGGATTGTGAGGCTACGCGCGTTTTACGGTTGAGTACTGCAAAGCCAGCCATTTCCTGAGGTGAGTGAGGATGGGCTGGGCAAAACCTTGTCAAAACCAATTTTCGTGCCGTCTTTAGATGTTATTGTTGCCATATATGTTCTCTTTTTCTAATCTAATTTAATCATTCTGCTAATACCGCTATACCTACTACTTTTGTCACCTCTTTTTCTGCTTGCGGTATGGCTTGAGGGCTAACTCTACGTGGTGCGAGATATACTCTTCAACCGTGCTTTCCTGGGTCATCGCCCATACATGACCCGAACCATGCAAAATCATTTCAAGATGACGTGCCAGTTCGTCCAGGTCTTCTATTTCTCCCAGCGTATCGGCACTTTGTGCCTCTTTGAGTAGTCCAACGATCTGCTGGTGGCGCTGCTCGAATGAGATTCGGTAATTTGCATAAAGGTTTTTATCTCGTAGATCCATTAGGAAAAACTCCTGCCCGTTAACGAAGCGGTCGACGGTGGAAGCAAAGCCGAGTTCAGTTGTAAACTGTGCCAGAATAGCATCGATTGGTGACGACGTCTTATCCATTGCCTCCTGCACTTTGGAGGTAGTCAGCTCAAGTGCATACTGATCGATCTCGGCAAAGAGTTGTTGCTTTGTTTTAAATCGGCGTACCAGCGCCGCAGGGACCAGTCCTACTCGTGCGCCTAGTTGCTCGAATGTAAGTTTGCTCGGACCATGCGCCATAAGCAGTTCATATGCTTCGGCAATAATTGCTTGATCTGTGATTGACCGTGGACGTCCCATGCCGAGGTCTTCCTAATAGTTAGTGAACTTTCATTCACTAATTTAATGTATCTTGGTATTCATGTCAACATTAAAGAAAGGTCGCTCGAAATGCGGCTTATCGCTGATATTTTCATTCCAACACTGACGCTATGCGCGTGCTCTACTCGACAAAGAGTAAGCCATTCGCAATTAGATCGCGATAGTTTCGCCTGCCCTACATTTGCCGGCTTGCCATATTTTAAATATTGACATAATTAGTAATATAGTTTACTATAAAGAAAGCTCTTTTGATAATAAGGCGGTGATTGCGATGAGGCGTGTCATGCTCAACATGACCCTCTAGCAGACCAGATCTAGCCGTTCCGTTTTTGACGTTCAACTTGGCCTCAACAAGCCGAACTGAACCGAAATTCGGAGGAGCAGATGAACATCGACCCCAGGCAACTGGCGAAACTCACGGAGCTCCGTCAGGAGCTCACACCCCAAGAAAACGAACGTCTTGATGGTGCCGCGCTGAACCAAGTCAAACTGACGCCGCCAAAGAATAGCTCCGGCGACGACAGTGCGACACGACGCGCCCGCTACAGTGCGGCACGCAGCGCAATGATCGCAGAACTCAAGACGCTCTCGTTCGTTACAACCCCGGTGACGAATTCGGCAGATTGGGCGTTCAATCCTAACGTGATCGCGCTGCGCCTGAATCGGGACACATGGAGTGCACCGGCCTTCCAGTTTGGTGAAGATGCCGATCCACTTGCGCTGGTAACGACGGTTAACTCCCGGCTTGCGCTAAGCTACCGGCACCATCAGCGGCCTCCATGGGGCGACGAAAAGCTTGATCGACTCATCTGGTGGTTCGTCGACCACAAAGATCTTGGCTACCCGCCCATTGGGCTCCTCGGCACAAACCGAGAAGCTGAGCTAGAGAGGCTTGCGACGCCCGAAGCACTTCGGGGCTAGCTGGCAAGCCTTGCCCCGGCCGTCTCCTCAATGAGGAGGTGGCCGGGGTGTTTTATTTTCTCGACAGGTCTATTGATAGTCTCTCATTATAGAGGACTAAAGCCATGTCGGCTCAAGCAAAATAATGCGGGAAATTTGGAACGTCCTATCTCTCGTCCAGCTTTCCAAACCGTAAAAAAGCACCTTTTACAGAGACTCCGGAAGAAGCTTTTGTCGCCTCGCTCGCCGAACCAGCGACGTTCTCATCCTACCTTTTCTCCCCAACCAAAAAGGGCCAACTTTCGTTGGACCCTTTTGGCTGGGGCGGAAGGACCTATTCCAAACTTTTGATAGTCTTCAGACCGAGGATGTCGAGCAAGGCATACAGGAGATGCGTACTCTACTTGATGAAGATCACTAAGCAAGCTCAGCTTTTAAAATCTTAGACAAATTGGCCACGCTATTAAATTCGTAAAAAGAGAGATAAGCAAGCGCTAACTGTCTAGGGCTTACCTTGCGTAAGCTAAAGCCACTGCCAATCGAGTGGATAAGTAGCGCATTGGCCAACATTCGGCCAGTTCGTTTATTGCCGTCTTCAAAAATTTGTAAGTACGGTATAAGTGCCAAAGCTAGAAGCGCTCGCGCAAAGGGATTTTTAGCACGACTAGTAATGTTCAATACTGTGTCGGCGTATTCCTTTATTTGATGCGGATTTGCCAGCGGGGTGTAATTGCTAGCGGTAATCTTTACTAATTTCTTGCGCACCCCCTTTTCGATACCTAGGTTATATCCGATGATTTTATGTAGTTCCTCTACGGTGCTGAAAGTTAGCTTGTCCACAAAAAGGTCTTTGTTTTCGACAATAAAAGCAATCGCATTTTTGTGGTTAAGGATCATTTGAGTCTCAAATTCAGTTCTATTTTTTGCCTTTACGCCCTCCACTAAAAGCAGCTGCGTGTCTAATAGGGTGTACGTATTACCTTCCAGTGCAGATGATTTCCAGGATAGTTCAACCGTAAGATGTTCTAACTCTTTGGCTGTCATATGCTCTTGGTGGCGGTTTGATGGTAGGGCGGGAGCGTCCTGCGCGAATATATCATCTAAATCACTGCTGTCTAGAGAATTTAGCCAACTGATAAAGTCTAGGTTGAGGGTGGTCTCTGGCCTTGCTTCGTTTTCGAGCAGCTTATCCGCAATATTTGTACGCAATAGCGCCTTATAGCTTACAGAATAGGTTGGGTGGTTGGTTCCCTTTTTGACGGCTACACCTAGTTCTGTAAGCCTGTTTAGCCCGCGTTGAATCGTGCGAATATCGGTGTTGGGCACATGCTCACTAATTTTTGTCGCGGTATCTCTGCCCTGTAGAAGCTGCAGCAGAACGTATGAGCTGTTTTTGTTTATGCTTATATCCATGCGACAATTTTAGCATATTTTTTGAAAATAATTCGTATTTTGTCGTATGAAAGCAGATGGAGAGCGTAAGTGCTGCCCCAGGCATACCAGGGCTAGGCTTGCATAGCGACCGTCTGGTCGGCACGCTATAAAAGCTATCTATTATTGACACAAGTCTTCCGTGTGTGGCTAGTGCCTTTGAATATTGCTGCTGTTCTTGTAGCTCATAATAAAGCTTGTGTTCACTTGCGGCATTGAGATTGGTGTGGTTATTCCGAATTACGTCAAGTGATGTTTCATGTAGATAGTGAGCAAGTCGTACGTATACATTGCGGCTCTCTATATTTTTGGCAGAAGTATACTCAAGTAGCCACTGCATAGCGGAATGTTGGCGATAACTTGGTTAATGTTTACTTTTTCGAGTGACCTGCCATTTTGCTTATACTCAAATTCTATTGAGGCGCTGAGGGCCGAGAATAAATCTCCAAAACCCGATGCTAGCCATTTATACTTCTCGCCACGTGCATGCCTGGACATGACCTCAGGCAGGCTTACGATAGTCTGGCTGGGGGCAGTCGTGACTTCGGTATGATAGATCCCACTGTAGTTAATGACGCTGCGATTTGTGCTTAAACACGCATTTGAAAGAAGTGTAGGAATAACTATTAGTGTCTTTCCAATCGCACACGCTCGACCGAAATCCAGAGCCGTACAGCCACCGATGGCTATGACTTTATCATAGGAATAGCTCTCTTTCACTTGCTGAATGTGTTCTATGTATTGATCGCCAACTTGCACAAGAGCCTGATGAGCGGCAGGCAATCCTTGATAGTCGAGTTTATCGACTACTATTAGTGTTCTATTGTCGGCCAATCTCGATAAGATGCGATCGAGGCTTTCATTGGTAGTAATTAAACGAGAATATGTCATGATTCAATTATAGACTGTTCGGTTAAAAACTTGAGCTCGCCCACACAAATAACCCAGCGTCGCACCTTCAACGAGGCAATGAAGTATATCGAGGGACCACAAGATTAAGCACCTCGTCGAAAACGACTTTGTGGCCGCCATAAAGGATTCGAACCCCGCCCACAGACTAGAAATTTTAGCCAAACAGAAAAAGCCAACGCAAATTGGTTGACTTCTTATCTGTAATAATTCCTGGCTGGGGCGGAAGGATTCGAACCTACGATCTCTTGAGCCAGAATCAAGCGCCTTACCACTTGGCCACGCCCCAACATTGTTTACTTGTAACCGTCATATGGTACAAGATTTGAGTGTTTCTGGCAATAAGCCGCGGCGGCAGTACTCGCGAGTTGGTGAATCAGCTACCATTCGAATGACGGGCGAGGTGCTTTCTATTTACGCAGCAGTCGGTAAGCGCGACGGAGCCAGTCGACAACATAGACAGATACAACGAGCACGACCAGAATGCCCACCATAACATCTTCGGAGGCGTCCAGATTGTAATTATCGGTGAGTCGAACCCACATGCCAAACTCATCAAAGGCCAGTGCCAGGCCGACACCATAAAAGAACGCCAGCCAAAACCGCGCCGGCCGCGAAGAGGCAATCGCCACAAAGCCCACCACCGCCAGCACGAAGAAGCCGTAGATAAAATGATGAACGTGAGTGCCGTGAATATGCACAAACAGGTCCGGATTGCAGGCTACAACCAGGCGCGCCACGAGGAAGGTCGGCAAAAAACCGACCAACACCCAAAAGGTAATGCGCTCGCGACGCGCGCCAATGAGTTCTCGGTAGGCTAAATAGAGCGAGCGCGAAACGGCATTCCTCATGATAGCTTGCCGATAATTTTTGCCTCAAGCTGGTGGCGTACTACCGGACCAAACTGGCGACTGTCGGTGGAGGCGGCCGGATTGTCGCCCACAAGCCAGATGTTGCGGCCGCTCACACTCTTAATGCGTTTAATGAGCGGCCGCTCGTGATGCGCCACTACTACCTGGCCGGTTCGCGCCCGGAACCAGCGCAGACCCACCAGCACATCGCCGGGCGCATACGTTGGCCGCATACTCTCCCCTGCCACCCGATATAACCCAACCGGCCACAGCTTCATGCTAGGCCTTTTTGGTGGCAGCAAAGATCTCAGCAATTTCATCAATGAGATCCAGCAGCTTCTGGCCGTCGGCCGGGTCCATGGAGTGCTTGGCTTGGCCGGCCGCTTTGGTGGCACGCCAAAACAAGTCATGCAGGTTGGGGTGCTTTTCGAGGTGCTCGGGCTTAAAGTAATCAGTCCACAGCACCCATAGGTGGTGTTTAACCAGCTCGCCGCGCTCTTCTTTAATCACGATTGAGCGCGTCTGGAACACGATGTCATCGGGATGCGCCTTCAGATTCTCCTGGTATTTCTCCATGATCTTAAGCACAGACTGCGCTTCGATACGAGCCTGCGCGGGGTCATAAACCCCGCAAGGTAAGTCGCAGTGCGCGTAAACCGTAGTTGCCGGTAGTAATCGGGCGAGTTTCATGGTGCTTCCTTCGGTAATATGCTCCTATTATATCCCCTATCTGCCCGCTATCATGAATGAAACTAACGAATCGGCGGGTTGAAGACAATAATGCTTGTGATTATAATGGCGCTATGGCTCTAGCGATGGATGGAGTACGGCGAATTTCAACGATGCAGTCCACTGCGTCGGTTGCGGCGTTGCCAATGGCCCCGCAACGGCCTATAAACACCTCCCGCGCCGCAGCCCTGGCCACTCCGGCCGCCGGTGTGCGCTACGTGACCGGCATTGATGGCATCCGTCGGCCCACGGCCATGCCAACACCGCGAGAGGTGGTAGCCAGCCTCACGGCGCCAGCAGTCGCGCCAATCATTACCCCCACCGAGCCGGAAGCGGCAGCAGCTCTCACTGGCGCTAGGCCGTGGTTAGCTCGGCCCGCCATCGCCTTTAGCCTTGTAGCTACGGCCTTGGTGGCTTCTGGTGCGGCCGCAGCGGCCGTCACCACTCATCGTGCCGCCACCCCGGCCAAGGCAGCCGCCACCGCGCAGGCTGCCAAGTCGGCTCCGGCGCCCTCTCAGGCCCCTGCCGCGCCAGCCGTGGTCGCCCCTACGCCCGATCCGCGCCAGGCCAGCCTCCAACAGCTACTCAACCAGTTTGTCGCCACCAATACCGGCGGCTCCTACAACATTGTGGTTAAGGATCTCAAGACCGGCCTGACCGCCAGCATCAACCCGGATCAGTCCTACATGAGCGCCAGTCTGTATAAATTATTTGTGGCCCAGCAAATCTATCGCCAGATCGACACCGGCCAGCTCACCTACGGCACAAATGCCGGGGGCGGCAGTGGCAACAACATTTCTGGCTGTCTCAACCTCATGATCACCGTTTCCGACAATGCCTGTGGCCGAGCCCTGGGAAGCATCCTCAACTGGCAGGCCCAAGACACCACACTGGCCAACGCCGGCTATACCGAGACCAGCCTCGACAGCCCACAGCGTACCAGCGCCCGTGATGTCGGTATGTTATTTGAGTGCCTCTACAATGGTACTCTCAACTCACCCAGCTCAAACGACGCCTTCATGAACCTACTCAAGTCGCAGCGAGTCAACAACCGCTTGCCCGTCGGGCTGCCCGCCGGCACACTCATGGCCCACAAGACCGGCGACCTAGATGACGTCGTGCACGACGCCGGCATTGTCTACGGCCCTAAGACTGACTACCTTGTAGTCGTTATGAGTGGCCAGTGGAAAACACCCGGCAACGCGCCGGCTCAATTTGCTCAACTCTCGACTCAGTTGTGGAACTTTTTTGAGCAATAATTCCTAGGCTGGCTCCGTGCCCGGATCGTTCTCTTCGCTCCGCTCCGCTAAATCCGGCCGATAATCCTGCGTTTTGCGTATGGCTTGCTCGTGGCGCCATTTGGTAATCTCGGCGTGATGCCCGCCCAAAAGCACGTCCGGAACTTTTTCGCCCCGAAACTCAAGTGGCCGCGTATACTGAGGGTACTCAAGCAGGTTGGGGTCACTAAAAGACTCGTCATGCGGGCTGTCATCCCCACCCAAGACACCCGGCACTAACCGTACTACGCTATCCACGAGTACCATAGCCGGCAACTCTCCTCCTGTGAGCACATAGTCACCAATGGAGAGCTGCTCATCGACGTAGGTCATAATGCGCTCATCGAAACCCTCATAGTGGCCCGTCACCAAGATAAGCCCGTCGGCGTTGTCTGCCAGGTCGTGAGCCTTGGCTTGACTGTATTTATGACCACTGGGCGTCAGCACAATTACTCGAGCATGAGGATTCTCAGCTTTGGCGGCCTCAATCGCCGCCACCATTGGTTCGGGCTTCAGCACCATGCCGTCGCCACCGCCGTAGGGCGTGTCATCAACTGTGTGTCGCGCACCTAAGCCAAATTGGCGCAAATCCCACAACTTTATCGTCACGAATCCGCGCTCTTGGGCCTTCCAGAGCATGCTCATGTCAAACGGCCCTTTAAACATGTCGGGAAACAATGTGATGATATCGATGCGCATAGTTGATTCAGCCATAGTCTTGATTTTTTACTAATACATGATATTATCTCGATGGATTTTCCGCAAGCTTCCCAACGAATGTGAGGCGCAATGAAGATCATCCTTTCTCCCCATGGTAGCTCCGTCATAGCCGGTGCCGTGGACCTGGGAGCTCAGCCGAGTCCAAGGCTCTGCGCCTACCTAGCCCAGACGGCCGACCCTGAGCATCAACTCAACCAAGATCTAAGGCGCGCACTGGCGACGGCTCGCGGCGACTTAATCCTAGACTGCACGAGTGGTGCCACCTTCAAGATTCGCTATGGTAGCGGCTACTACGCAATAGCCGCGCTTCTCGTGGCCCGGCAGCTTCGCAGTCACTTCGGAAGCCAAGCTGCGACAGTGGAGGTCGAAATCACGGCCGAAAGCTCGGCCGATCTGGCGCTACTAGCACTTGCACGCATCAAGAAACAGACCACCCTCAAGGAAGTACTATTTGAGGGAGGGCAGATGCTCCACCGCCGGCTATAGTACCACACAGTTTCTGACGCCCTCACGGTCTCGGCCGTGGGGGTGGTTTTTTACAGTGCTTATGAGTACTTAGAGGTCGAGGTCGTCGAGGTCAGCGAACTCACGCTTGGTTCGGGCTACAAGCTCAGCATCTTCGTCGGTTTCCGCAGCTACCGGAGCAGCTTCAGTGCCCGCATCGACCACGCCACCCGCACCAGCTTCGGAGCCCTCCGGCTCCACAATCTTAAGATTAACGCGCGCATCATTCCGCGAGCCCAGCACCCGCAACAGCGTGCGAATACTTTTAGCAGTTGCACCGGCCTTACCGATGACCTTGCCCATATCTTCAGGGTTAACTGACAGCTCCAGCAATACGCCCATGTCATCCACCGAGCGCTTGACCTGCACATCCTCCGGATGACTCACCAAGGCCTTAACGACGTATTCTACAAATTCCTTATCCAGATCAGGCATACCCACCACTCCTCACAGGTTAAAAGGATCTTATGACCATAATAGCATTTTATAACGAAATAGACCCGGCTCTAAGCGGGTCTATCGGAAACTTATTTGTCGGCGGTTTCGGTGTCGTTGATGTTGGGCGCTTTGTCCTCAGACTCGGTCGCTTGTTCTTCAGCAACTTCCCCTACGCGCTCTTCCTCGGCCGGAGCTTCAGTGCCTTCGGCGTCGGCTTCTGCCTCGGCCTCGGTTACTTCGGTAGTCTCAGCAACCTCTTCGGTAGCTGGCTCCTCAGTCTTCTTGGGAGTCTTGGTCTTAAGCTTCACCCAGGCGGGGAGCTCAATCTTTTCGCGCATAAGCAGCTTGACGACCGTGTTGGACGGCTGAGCACCTTGGCTCAAGCGCTTAGCAGTCTCTTCGTGCTTAATGACGAGTTCCTTGGTGTGAGGATTGTAGTGACCCAGCACCTCAACGAACTTGCCCGTCGCAGCGCGTGCGGACTCGGCCGCCACGATGCGGTAGGTCGGGTATTTGGTACGGCCGGTGCGGGCCAGACGAATAACTAACAAGTGTTCGTTTCCTATAATCCGTAAATAGTAATTACAACGAAGCCAATTCTACCTTATTTCACCAACTAAAGTCAACCGCCTCGATGTATTTCATTCCTTTGTCCATACATCCCTTCATAGGATATGGCATATAGGCTCATATGTACTCACATTTAAGCCTATATGCCAAAAGCGAACCCGAAAGGCGATAGCGGCGTAACTACCACAGCCTTTCGGGTTGAAAAACAGTCCTAGTTGTCATCCTCAAGGTTGTCAACCACCCCAATTGTTGGAAATAGCTCGTAGGTGTCCACGAGTATCGCATAGAGCTCAACCCTGGTGTTATCAGAGAAATGAATGACATACCCGTGTGGTCGCCCAACCTGGTCAGCTATATCCCCCAAGCCTTCAACTCGGGCCACGGTCTTACCAACCATGCGAGCCGCTAAAGGAGCCGCCACTGCCACGAGCTCAGCATGGCGCTCAGCCTCGGGAGTTAGAAACATTGGCTTACCCAGCCGAACATTGAGAGCATCAAGCGCCGCCACAAATTCATCCGTATACTCAGGCATGAAAGTCAGAATATGCGCCAAATTGCGACTGAAAACTTTGACACAGCCACCAGACACCAGCTCCACGGTGACTTCGTACAGCCTAACGGTTGCCGCCGGCACATAAACCGTTAAAACGTTCTTAATAAGCTTCACTGAAGTGAGACGATCACCTATTTCCAGGGAACGCGCAAACGGCGAGCGCTCACTAATAAAATAGCTATGCGCATTCAGTAACGGCACAGCCTCGCAGTGGACAGTTTCCTCGGTCAGGGCATCGGACATATGAGACTCCAGAAGGCTCTCGGCGAGACCGGTCATAGTGGCGTCGGTGACAATCATCAAGGATCAAGTTGAATACAGCGCGTATCATGATACAACGTTAATCAAAGGGCAGCCAAAAGTGCTGGCTTCCATAATAATAGCAAACGCAAAAAAGAACGGGCCACCAGGCACAGCTTGTCAGCTGTGCCTGGTGGCCCAAAAGCGTTACGGCGCGGGCAACGGCGGCCCCGTGATGCCGATGTCGGAGCCCGGAGGCGCATCCAGGTCGTTGGCCAAGACATCAACCCACAGGCCGGCCGAACCAACCGCGCGGCTGAAGTAGTGCCCGGAGGCGCCCGAGACCAGATTGCCGTCGGCGAACACCAGCAGCCACTCGACGTGGGCGCCCGGTTTGGCGCTCCACGTCACGTCCCAGCTGCCGCCGGCCCGCGGAGTTGCCTGGACGATCAGCTTGTCGGAGGGGGCCGACTTGTAGTTGGCTGTCCTGGACTCCACGGTGACCTTGGCCGTGAGGACCGACCCGACTTCGGTGATGGAGTCGGGAGTGGGCGTTGAGGCAGTGATGGCTACGTAAGCCCGCAGATTGGCGCACGGAATCGGCGCCGGCAGCTCGCTGACGTCGCTGCCCTGCTGGTACCAGTGGCCGTTGGCTCTCTGGTCCAGCTGGCACGGGCCGGTGTATGCGTGGGGCGCCAGTTTCGCGATGGCTGCGAAATCAGCCGCCGGAGCCGACGTTTCAGCTGCGGGACTTGCGACCACCACGGGAGTGGAAGCCGGATACGGCGCAGCAGCGGTGGTCGACGGCCGGTCACTGGCACTGCAAGCAGCAGCCAGCAAGCTTGCGGCCACCACACAGGCGGCAAATGCGCGACGAGACATGTCACATCCCTCGGTTTCGAATTGGTCAACGAACAACGAACGAAATTATATTTTAACAGATAAATTAATATTAGTCAACTTTTAGTGACAATAAAGAAAGAGCCGATCATTTGATCGACTCAGGTCGCGCCAGTGAAGACGCGGAAAGTTTGGATGTGGCCGGAAGCATTTCTCCCAAGGAAGAAATCTGACAAGCTCCGGCCACAGTTCGCACAATCATTGGCACGGGGGTCCAAGAATGATCGCGCGGCTCACCGCTGAAGGGGCACTCCAAGAGCGGTGGGAAGGCGGGCCAGTCAGATGGCCTTGGGTAGGTTGAAAAGTCCAGATGCATCGCAAACATCGTCGTTGATTGATTACGATACTTTCGAGTTTACACCCATTGATAATTTTGTCAATTATTTTTAACGAAAGCATTAACGAGCCGCCAGGGCGCTGGCTTCCTCTAGACGTAATGATAAGAGATGCGAGATATGATGTTCATTCATCGTAATGCCAAATAATACCCTGGCAGCCTTCATGGTTTGGCGATTGTGCGTAATGACAATGAGCTGAGATTGGTTAGCAAGTTCCTCAAGAATGGTAGCCAAACGCGCCGAGTTAGCTTCATCCAGGGCTGCGTCCACCTCATCAAGCACCACAAATGGGCTCGGATTAACCCGCAAAATAGCCGCCAGCAGCGCTACTCCAGCCATGGCCCGCTCACCGCCTGATAGTGTAGTCAGCTGCTCAAGCCGCTTCCCCTTGGGTGTAGCCTTGATAAGAATGCCGTATTCCCCGTCGTCTTGCTCCTCAAGCTCGAGACTAGCCGCCCCACCGTTGAAGAGCTGGGTAAAATACGCACTAAAGTGCTCCGCCAGAGCGGCGAAGTTCTGCTTAAACCGCCCACGTATCAGCTGATCAAGCTCTGAAACCATGTGAGTCAAGTCTGTTTTGGCCTGTTCCAGGTCTGCGAGCTGGGTCGCCATCTCTCCAGACCGTCCTTGAACTTCAAGGTATTCCACCTCGGCGCCTCGCTGGAGATCGTGGCGCGTGGCAAGCTCCGCCTCCAGCTGAGTAATACTGCGCTCGAGCGATGCGGTATCGGCGGCTGACGGCTTTCCGATCACTGCCGTGAGCTTCCAGCCCTCGGCTAACGCCTGATATCGTGCTTGCTCTACGCCCACCGCCTCACGCTCTTGTCGAATAGCCGCCAGCCGCAGCTCCGCGGCGCCTTGCTGGCTCCGCAGTCGCTCAATCATGGCTGCTGCTTCGGTGAGCTTGGCGGCACCACCGGCCGGCGAAGTCTCACGATCGCCCTGGCGGGACGCTTCGAGATCTTGCTTGAGCTTAAGCAGCTCACGCTCCGCCTGGTTCAGGTCTCGCTGAGCCGAAGCGTGCTCGTGGCGCTGGGCCTCCAGCTGCTCAATTTCCGATTCCAGCTCCGCCAGCCGCTGGCGAACCGCCGTTGTTTGCGCCTGTTGATGCACCATATCGATCTCAAGTGACCGACGAGTGATCGTAATATTAGTCTGGTGTTCAGTAGCCGTATCGCGTCGCGTCATGGCAGCTTCCAGGCGCACCTGAGTTTGCTTAATGCGCGCTAGCAACTCAGCTTCGCCCGTCTTGGACGCATGACTCAACAACCGGCCAGCCTTATGGACTAGTAGCCGCAGCTGCGCCTGCGAAGTGGCCGGATTATCCAAGCCCTGGGCAACGGCCTTGATAATCGAAAGCGCGTGTGAGACATACTGCTGCTGCGTGCCCTCGGCGGCCGTCTGCCGAATCTCCACGAGGCTAGCCTGAACCTTGGCCACTACTTGATCCGCTCGCTCAAGTGACTTAGCCGCACGATCGGCCGCGGCCACGTTACCACCAAGTTCTTCACTCAGCTCGGCCGTCCGAGCCTCACTGGCCGCAAGCTCCGCCGTAATGCTCTGCTCGCGTTTGCGCAAGGCGGTTAACCGGTCGAGATCGGCAGTTAGCCGCTCCAGCGCTGCTCGCTGGCGTGAGGCCGCCTCCAACCGGTTGGCGTAGCGCTGCTCCAGTTCCTGACTCTTGGCCTGGCGTGCAGCCTGGCGTGCCTCCTCCTGGCGCAGCTCTTGGAGACGCTGAGTCTGCGCCGTTTCCAGCGTTTCCCGCTCCGCCCGCCACTGGCCCAGCGAGCGCTCAAGCTCGCCCAGCTCAGATTCGAGGTGCGCATTACGAACGCTCAAGTTGGTCTGGGCTGTGTCTATGAGCTGCTGCCGTAGTTTTTCCAGGCGCAATTCCAGCTGTTGTTGTTCTTTGGCAACGTTGGCGGTACGCTCCAATGAACCAAGGCGCAACTCAAGCTCAGCCTGAATGTCACGAAGACGCGTAATATTCGCCTCTGTAGCTGTAAGCTTACGCAGGCTCGCCTCACGCTTGAGCTCGGCCCCGCGAATACCCGCTGCCTCCCCAAACAATAATTTGCGCTCCGCCGGGCTCGACATTAAAAAACCATCGATCATACCTTGGCCAATCACCGCGTACGTGTTGGCGCCAAACCCAGCCTCCGCCAGGAGCTGCTGAATATCACCCAAGCGCACGCTTCTACCCGCCAGCCGGTAATCAGATTCGCCGCTACGGTAGAGCCGGCGGCTAATTTCTACCTCAGTAAGTTCAAGCGGAAACGCGCCGTCGTCGTTATTAAAAAGCAGTACCACCTCGGCATAGCTAGCTCTGGCGCGGCGGTCAGTCCCCGCAAACACGACTTCTTCGCGGTCTCGCGTTCGCAAGCGGCTCTTATTTTGCTCGCCTAAAGCCCAGCGGATGGCGTCCGCCACATTGCTCTTGCCCGACCCGTTCGGACCAACCACAGCCGTAATCCCCGGCTCCAGATCCAATACCGTCCGGGAGGCAAATGACTTGAATCCGGTTATGGTTATTCGCTTGAGATACATTCTGCCACCATTAGCACTATTGTATCAGCTTACTTGAGAATATCCTCTCGCAAAACCGCATCAATAGTCCGCGCAAGTTCCGGTGTAAATAAGATTCGATGATGCCCATACACGCGCAGTGAAATATTGGCCGCCATCACCAGATACGAGCCCGAAGTATGCCAGATATGATTATCCCAAGCCGGCGCAATAGACACTACTCGCCCGGCTTTGAGATCTGTGCGAGCCACCGCCCGGGCCGCTTCACCGTCGGCTGCTAACAGCCGGACCGACGCCAGGGGTATGTAACGCGACAGCGTAGTGCCGTTAAACGGCGCCGCCACCGCCACCACTCGACGGACTCGACGATCACGCGGATGGAGGCGCACATACGCCAAAGCATCAAGTCCACCCTTACTGTGACCCACGATATCAGTACCAAGCAAACCCTGCCGCTCCAAGTATTCGTGAATGTGTTCCGCCTGCTGTTCGGGCGGGCGCACATTGAGTGCGTCCACTGGCAATATATGGACATCGTAGCCCAATTTGGCCAGTCGCCGCGCCAGCGGCATCATAAAATACCTACCCTCGAATATACCCGGAATAAGTAGCACCGCTCCGCGCGAGTGCGTACGCCGCCGCAACGCGCCGTAGGCTCGTCGGCCCGTCAGCCATTGGCCATGACCTCGCACCATATAGCCATAATCCAGCAACCACCACCAAGCCTGCCGCCACCAGACATAGGGAGGGAGAAGCACCTTCGTCATAGCGGAGCCGCTAAGCCGTTTGGCGTTGCTTGATTTTTTCGAGCCCGGCCTGGGCAGCCACCTGCTGACCGGCTTGCTTACTTGAGCCGTTCCCCTTGCCAAACAACTTGTCACCCACATACACGCCAATGGTGAAGACCTTATCGTGGTCAGGACCACTCTCTTCCAGCACCCGATAGTTGGGTGTTAGGCCGTACTGGTCCTGAGCCAACTCTTGAAACTTACTCTTAGGATCCATCCACGAGCCCGAATCAAGGATCTCCGGCAACCGTGAAATAACATTATCCGAGATAAACTTGCCGGCCACATCGTAGCCCTGGTCCAGGTATAGCGCCCCAATAACAGCCTCCACGGCATTAGCCGAGATAAGCGCGTGAGACCGCGCGTTACCTTTAGCCTCACCGCGACTTAACTTAAAGAATTGTGCGAGCTCAAGCTTTTCGGCCACTGCCGCCAATGACTCGGTCTTTACCAGCGCCGAGCGCCAGTTCGTTAAATCACCCTCGGGGTTAGGGTAGGTTCGATAGAGATAGTCGGTAACTACGAGCTCCAATACGGCGTCGCCTAGAAACTCCAGGCGTTCATTATGCTCAAGGCCCAATTTGGGATGTTCGTTTAGGTACGAGCGATGAATAAATGCCCGCTCCAGTAACGACTCGTCTTTAAATTGGACCCCCAGCTCTCCCTGAAAATCTTGCAAGGTCATGAATAAACTTTCTGCACTTTAGCGAGTGCTATACGAAACAATCGCTCGGTGTCTTTATATTCGATTAATTTTAATGCTTCCTCGTGATCAAACCACTTGGCATCCACGATCCCTTCCGAATCTTCCGGGATGAGCGCGCCAGAATCACCCAACGCCTCTATCAAGAAAACGTAGGTGGTCATAAAGATTAGCTTGCCTTCTTTACGATAAAAGAAATGTAGCTTGTCGAGTTTTTCGCCCAGGCGCAAATCAGTCAAGCCGGTCTCTTCACCAACTTCACGAATAGCGGTCTGCTCAATACGCTCGCCCGGCTCCACGTGGCCTTTGGGAATCGTCCAGCGGTTCAGCCGGTCCTGAATCATCAGGATTTGAGCTCGACCGTCCACATGGCGATACACCACTCCACCGGCCGTATATTCGCGGACAGCTCGGCCGCCGCGTTGATTTTTAGGCTTGTTTGGCCGGCCCGGCCGGCGATTCTTCTTCGGGTTCATAGAAGTCACTGTTACGATAAATGGTCCCGAGCACGCCGTTAATAAATTTGCTCGAGTTCTCGCCGCCAAATGTCTTGGCTAGCTCTACGGCTTCATTAATGGCCACCTTTGGTGGCACATCACGCTTGACCATCAGCTCATAGACGCCGATGCGCAGGATAATCTTGTCGATTTTAGCAATCTGCTCGACCGGCCACTCAGGCGCCGCCGGTGCGATAATGCCGTCAATTGCAGCCTGGTGCGTATGCACGCCAGCCACTACATCGCTGACAAAATTGGTGTCCTCGATGCTGTCACGGAATTCATCAAGATTACGCTCTAGGATGGGTTCAAGTTCTAGCCCAGCCTCATCGCCGCCGCGAAAATCATATTCATACAGGGTCTGCATGGCGACGATCCGGCCGAGGTGACGATTGGAGGCCATCGGTGCTTACGCTCGCTTCGAGGTCTTAAGCAATCCGAGCTCGGCAGCCTTCTTGAGGCGCCGGGGGACTAGTCGGCCGCCCACGCTCACGAGTTGAGTTGCCTTGAGCGCCATATGCGACCGACGCTGTCCTTGAGTGCTAGAGGTGGTACGTTTCTTAGGTACGGCCACGCTTGTTTCCTTTCGTTATTCGGGCTTGGTTTTGCAGCTGAGTGCCCGTCTTGCCACTAGTATACTCCGCCGAAGCGTTCTCGACACCCCTACAATCGGGGCGACAGATCAGCTTAATAGGCAGACTAACGAGGATGTCCTGTTCGATAAGTGGAGCCATATCCAGGCCGCCATCTTCAATAGGCATTTCTTCCTCTTCAGGCTTGGGCTGTTCGCTGTAAATCTGCGATAGCTCAACCCGGACCGGACGGTTAAAAGTGCTCAAGCAACGGTCACACGTCAGCTCGATTTGAGTAGCAATCCGACCCCGAACCAATAGCCCAGCATCGACGCGGGAAATCGTAATTTCCCCCTCGATGTCCTGTGTGAGCTGTATCGATTCGAACGATGGACGTTCACCCGTAATCGTGAATGTTCGGCGGTAACCGACTTCTTCAGCTAGAATGTCTTGAACGTTGATGTGCATAGCACTCTTGAGCATGATTATACGTTAGTTTAGAGCGTTTGGCAACTTATGCTGCTTTCGAGGCCCCTAAATATTGACTAAAAGTAGCTATTATGCCATTATTTGCTCATGCACAAGGTGTGCCACTGTCTAGTGACAGCTACCCCAAAGGGGATGTCATGAATAGCAGCTTGAAACAGAAAACCCAAGCCGACTACCGAGAAGCTGTGAACCGCGTCATCGAAGCCGTACAGGCCAACCTGGCCGAGGAGTGGACTCCTCAGAAAATGTCGGAGGTCGCACTCTACAGCAAGTTTCACTTCATCCGCGTCTTCAAGGAAGTCACCGGTTCGACGCCCAGAGCGTATGTCACGCGACTGCGCATGACCGAGGCCAAGCGCCTCCTGGAGTCAACTTCTCGGTACGTCACCGACATCTGCCTGGAAGTGGGCTTCAAGCATCCGAACAACTTCGGGGCCAGCTTCCGAAGAGTTTACGGCATCACCCCCAGCAAATGCCGGGAAGACGCCCGACACCAGCGCGAGCTAGCTCACCGCCAGCCCGTTGCGGCCTAAAAAAGCCGCCATTCTCCATCCCGGATCCTTACCTCCAGGCAGTCGCCTGAAGGAACAAGGGTCCGGGACTCTTGTGTTAGTGCCTTCCCTCTGCATCTGGCCAGGGATATTGCATCATGCTCGAGATAGGCACCTGTTTAATCCTTATTCTGTTATTTGCTCGGCGATGAGTTTGCCGAGCGCGGGATGAGAGGCTGCGCTAAAATGAATCCCGTCTTCGCCGGGCTCAGCTACCGTTGCAGCATCAACAAACTCGCAGCCGGGTCTCGGCAGCTACGCGCTTTATTTCATTAGCCAACTGCTGCGATTTAAGCGCCGACTCGTGGTCATAGGTACCCGTATAAAACTCGGCAAAGCGGGGTGCGGTATCAATAATATGAATTGGGCTCACAAGCAGAATTGGCACCGATGCGCTGTGCTGCTTAGTTTTCTCCTGGATTAACCCAACCAGACCCTTTATGGCCGCTGCGATCTGCTCGGCGCTACGATTAAACTCAATCTTAAGGTCATTAGTGCCAAGCATCAGGATCACAAGATCAAGCGGGCGATGGCTGTCGAGGCATGGTTCAAGATATGCTCGGCCATTGCGGCCGGGCTTTTTGGAGTATTCAAGATCGGCCGTGCGGCTACTCAAACCCTCTTCGATAATGTAGTAATCATCACCAAGCGCGTCCTGCAGCACTCCTGTCCAGCGCACGTTCGCCGGATACCGGCCGGTTTTATCTGGTTTTTGACCCCAAGTGTTAGAGTCGCCAAAGCAAAGTATACTTTTAGCCGCTGCCAGGATATTCATTACTTACTTTCCTTCAGTAATTGCTCCAGCGCCTCAATATCCGCCGCATCCTTAGGGCGGTTCATGAGTTTTTTAAAGTAAAGGATGTGCCGAAGATTCACAAACGGCAGTCCATCAATCACTTCGGCCTGGTGGATTTGGTCCATCATGCTCGGATGGCTGCCTGGCTCAGGCACAAAAAATGAGCCCTTGCCGAGCGCTTCAATATTTTCCGAAATCTGAATGAGATGCACGCCGTCTTTTTCCACTACGGGATATTTGGCGCTGAGTTCGTCCCAGAGGTCATCATCAAGCACGAGGTCGATATCACTGATGGCGCGAATTTCGCGAATGCCCAATGGACCGCTTGACGTTACAGCATAACGCCCCAATGGCAGATTGAGCGCGCGCAGTTCTTTGAACTTGGCGTCGTTTTGGGGAAATTTAGACATGACGGCTCCTTTACCAACGTATTATACCTGAGTCAATTTATTGACAAATTATAATAGTTATGCTAATATATACAAAGTCCAAGAGCACCTACGGCCTCCCAGGAGGAGCCATGACCACCCTCACTCAGCCCATCGAGCAGCTGGATCTCCCCGTCGGCTCCTACCTTTCGCTCAAGCGGAGTGGCATCGGCACCATCGGAGAGCTCATCAAGCACACCGAGGACAGCCTGCGCAAGCAGCTGACGGTCAACACGAGTCGCGACGAACGCAACTTCGACGCCATCGTCGGCGCCTTGCGCTCGAAGGCAGGCCTCGAACTCAAGCCGACCGGCAAGACGGTCATCGAGATCCTGTTGGACCGTTGGCTGCCGACCAGCATCTACAGCTCCCTCAAAGGTCCTCTCCTCGGCGTGCACACGTTCGCCGACCTGGAGAAGAAGACCGAGGAGGAGCTCCGAGCTGGCGGCCTCAGCCTTGCCGACATGGCCCACCTCAGGGAGGTGCTCAACACCCTCAACGAGGTGCATGGCACCGACTTCGGACCGAAGCCGCCCAAACCGGCGCCTCCGGGTTTCCGCGAGATTGCTGCGCTCGGCTACACCGACCGCTGAGTCTCACTTGGCCCCGCCGACACTTCCACCACCTGGTGGAGCGTCGGCGGGGCCTTTGACGTTCTAGGAGCTTATTTAACGACGAAGTTCACGAGCTTGCGCGGCACCACAATGGTCTTCACGAGCTTGCCCCCGGCCAGATAGTTGGCCACGTGTTCGTCCGCCTTGGCCGCATCGGTAACTTCGTCCTCGGACGCATCCACCGCCACGACCAGATTGGCGCGCACTTTGCCATTCACTTGCACCACGATGGTCGCTACGTCTTCCTTAATGAGCTCCGGATCGTACTTAGGCCAACCGGCCGCATGCACGCTGCCCTCTTCACCGAGGTCGCGCCACAGTTCTTCGGCTAAGTGCGGCGTGAACGGCGCCAGCATCAGCGTGAGTGTACGAACCGTGCGCTGGCGCAAGGCCGCCGCATCCGGCGCTAAGATCCGCGCGCGGTTTTCCGGCTTCACCAAGAAGTTGATGTACTCCATAAAGGCGCTCACGGCCGTATTAAACTGCATATTCTCGATGTCGTGATGGATCTTCTTGAGCGTCTTGTGCGTCATGCGGTCGGCTTCAGTTTCGAAGGCGCCAAGATTGCCGGCCGGCTCGTCGGAAACTTCCGGCGGAGTGATCATGTCCTGGGCTAGCGTCCACACCCGATACATAAACCGCGACACGCCGTTAAGCCGCTCGTCGCTCCAGGCAGTTTGCTCGTCAAACGGACCCATAAACATTTCGTACAGGCGCAATGTGTCAGCGCCGTATTCTTCGACCACTTTGTCGGGGTTTATTACGTTACCCTTAGATTTGCTCATCTTAACGCCATCTGGGCCCAAGATCATGCCATGGCTGCGGCGCCTAGCATAGGGCTCAGGCGTAGGCACGAGACCCTGGTCATACAGGAATTTGTGCCAAAATCGCGAGTACAAAAGATGCAGCGTGGTGTGCTCCATGCCGCCGTTGTAGAGGTCAACCATGCCCCAGTAATCAAGCTTATCCCGATCCACAAACGCCTTGTCGTTCTGCGGGTCCATGTAGCGTAGCCAGTACCAGCTCGATCCCGCCCAGTTAGGCATGGTGTCGGTCTCGCGCTTGGCCGGGCCACCACACTTAGGGCACGTCGTATCGACCCAATCGGTCATAGCGGCCAGCGGCGACTCGCCGGTGTCGGTGGGCTCGTAGCTCTCCACCTCCGGCAAAGTCACCGGCAGCTGATCCGCGGGCACTGGCACCACGCCGTCTTTCGCACAATGAACCACCGGAATTGGCTCGCCCCAGTAGTGCTGGCGGCTAAAGATCCAGTCGCGCAGCTTGTATTTGGTGGCACCCTTGCCGATACCCTTGTCGAACAGCCATTTGGTGATAGCGCGCTTGGCCTCAATGCCGCTCAAGCCGTTAAATTCGCCACTATTAATAAGCACGCCCTCACCCGGGAAAGCTTCCTCGCGCATCAGCATGCGATAGATTACTTCGTGACCGGCGTCATTAACCGTGGAAAAAACTTCATCATCCGGCACCCATTTGACCGTATATTTATTTTTCTCAGCCTCATCCTGCTTAAGCTCTATCTGTTCGTCATCTTCTAGCTCAAATAGCACACCGGTCATATGCGCCATATCATGCCGGTCTTTCACGTTGGAGTAGTAATAGTTATTAACCGCTACTTCGGTTTGGCGAATAAACTTGAGCTTATGATAACCGGTCTCCTCAGCCACCTCTCGCTTGGCTGCGTCAACTAGATCCTCGCCTTCGTCGACGCCCCCGCCCACAAACAGCATGCCGCCCCAGTTACTGTGGCGCGGTCCCCAATCGAGCAGAAGTGTCTCGTTGGTTTTGGAGTTGTGAACGACGCCCACGATGGCCTCTTTTTTGTGGTCGTCGCCATGCGGCGTCCCAGTAATAGGCTCAATCACCGGGATTATTTTAAGCTTAGTGGCCAAGTTCCCGGCGATATATTGGCCAAAAACTTCCTTGGCGCCTTCGCCGTGAATTTTAGTCGTGAACTCTTCGGCCGTTACCCAACGTAATTCATGCAGTTTCTTTTCATCTGCCGTTACCGGCTCCTGATGAAGGTCCTGGAGGGTAACAACCACGGTAAGCACTTGGGCACTCAGATTGTGTTTTTTATGCTCATGGTAAAAATGCGCATAATACGGCGTGGCCGCTTCCTGCACTGAAGCAATATGAGTATAGCCAGTCTCTTCCCGGAGCTCGCGCAAGCCCGCCATAAGCGGCGTTTCACCGGACTCAATGCCGCCGGTAACTGACCCGTACGTCTCGGTCTCCCAGCCAAGTTTTTTAAGCAAGAGATATTTATCCTCGGTTGGATGTTTTACAAACACCTGCACCGCACTGCGCTCTTGGAATGGCTGATCGGCGCGCGGCGGCGTAACTTGGTCGGTAAACTCACTTGCCGGGCTATTGGCGAGGGTGTCATTCATAGCTGCGGCAAACGCGTGATCGCGCTCGTCGTGGGCTGGCACCGCCATAATGGCGCCCGTGCCATAGCCTGCCAACACATAATCGGCCACCCACACCGGCATAGCCTCGCCGCTCAAAGGGTTCTTGGCTGTGGCGCCAGTCCAGACGCCGGTCTTGGGGCGGTTGGTGTCCTGGCGCGCTACTTCGCTCTCGCTCTGCGCCTGCTTGACGTAGGCTTCCACGGCGGCGCGCTGCTCCGGCGTGGTGATTTTGGCCACCGCGGGATGCTCGGGGGCCAGCACCAAAAACGTGGCGCCAGCTAGCGTGTCCGGCCGCGTCGTGTAGACCATGAGCTTCTCGCCCGCGGCCGTAAACTCAATCTCCGCGCCCTCGCTCCGGCCGATCCAGTTAACCTGTTGGCTCGCAATCCGATCCAAGTAGTCCACCGACTTGAGGTCCTCGACTAGTCGGTCCGCATAGGCCGTAATCTTAAGCATCCACTGCTTGAGCAGCTTCTTCTCCACCGGCGTACCGCAGCGTTCGTGCACACCGTTTACCACCTCTTCGTTGGCTAAGCCGGTTTTTTCTTTGGGGCACCAGTTGATCGGCATTTCAGCCTGATATGCGAGTCCCTTTTCGAGCAATTGCAAGAAAATCCACTGCGTCCATTTGTAATAACCAGGATCGGTCGTATTAATTTCGCGGTCCCAGTCAATACTAATACCGAGCGATTTAATCTGGCGCTTAAAGTTGGCCACATTTTGAGCGGTCGCAATTTGCGGCGCGATCTTATGCTTAATAGCGTAATTTTCGGTCGGCAGGCCAAATGCGTCCCAACCCACCGGTAAAAGCACATTGTAGCCCTGCATGCGCTTGTGCCGCGCCATAATATCAAGCGCTACCTGGCTGCGCACGTGACCAACGTGCAGGCCATCACCCGAGGGATACGGAAATTCAAACAAATAATAATACTTATCGCGCGGGTCCGTATCAGCGGCGCGGTACAGCTTGGTGTCGTCCCAAGTCTGCTGCCATTTTGGTTCAATTGTTTTAGGATCGTATTTCTTCATCATTAGGGTCTCATTGTAAAAGATTTAAGCGCTGGACGCATCGGGAAACTGAGCACGCTTTAGCCGCATCCAAAACGGTGACTGGCGCACCAGTTTGGCCGCATCGGTTGGATCAGCCAGCAGGAGCTTGGTGGCCTCCTCGCAGTACACGCGGTTTTGGGAGCCCTTTACGAGCACTACATCACCAGGCTGGAGCATGAGCTTCAGGAATTCGCCCGCGGCGTAGGGGGAGTCAGCCGGCTTCCAATTGCGCTCGTCTAGTCCAGCCTTAACGGCAGCCGGTCCGAGATGCTTATTAGCCAGCTCGCCCACGGTCACGAGCAAGTCAACATCCGTGAAAGCCGCACCCACTTGCTCGTGATACTGCGGACTTTCTTCGCCGAGCTCATTCATAGAACCCATAATGGCGATACGTCGGGTAGCGGTGGTTTTTTGGAGTGCGGCCAAGGCAGCTATCGCAGCTTCCGGACTAGAGTTATAGGTGTCATCAATAATAATGGAACCATTGAGCCCCTTCAGCGGATTCATCCGCCCGCTGACCGGCTTGAGCCGGGCTAGTCCCTTCTCAAGTTGGTGCTCAGTCATACCCAGGAGGTCACCCACCCCGTAGGCCGCGGCCGCGGCCCGAGCGCTATGCCGGCCATACAGCCCAAATGTTAGTTTAGATAGCTCAAGGTGGCCTTTTTTAAATACATTGCCCGTGGTGCCCGCCACCAGGTCTGTTTGGACCACCTCCAGGCCGTAATCAACTTGTTTGCCCAGGCCATAGTAATATGAGTGCCCGCCCGACATTCGATCGACATAGTGTTGGCGGTACTGCGGCGCCACATCATCATGATTTACCAATGCCTGCTTGGAGCCGGCCACAAGGGCAAGTTCCTCGGCGGCCACCGCGTCAAGGCTGGCGAAATATTCCATGTGCTCCGGAGCCACCGCCGTTACTACGCCGATATCCGGCTTAACATATGTCAGCGTATGCGGCACTTCGCCGGGTGCGTCGGTCCCGATCTCGATCACGAGCACATCATAACCATACGGCCGGTGCAGACGGGCCTCCATTTGTACCAACACCCGAATCCATGAAAATGGATTTAAAATATGGCGCGGCAGTTCCACGTTAAAGCAGGCTAACGGCAGCCCAATCTCATCATTAAAACTCCCACGCTGGACGAGCACCTGATACTTTTGCTCCAGCACGGTAGCAATAGCCATTTTGGTGGTAGTTTTGCCCACCGCCCCACTTACACCAACCACCTTAAATGTTCGGTGATGCATAAGGCGGCGGGTTTGGAATTCTAGAAATCGGGCGGCAAGGCGACGAAAAGCAGTTTTCATAGCCCCATCATATCATTTGAGTACCAAATGTCGCGCTCAGGGGTTAAGCGACTCCGGCCCACCGCCACAACTTCACTCAAGCGATCTAGCTCAAATGACAGCTGCTGTCGGCCCCGGTCTGCTAGGTGATATTGCCGCGTGCGGCCCACCGTGCGTACTTCAACCCAGCCTCGTGCCATCATGCGCTTGAGCGTTGACGTAACGCCATTTACCGTCGGCCGAAACTGATCCTGAGTATCCACCGCTATCGAGAGCGCCAAGCTATAAGCAGTGCTGCCCGCCTGAGCTAGCGTCAGCAGAGCATGGAGTTCGATCGTGGACAACGGCTCGAGCTGGAGTCGAGAAGCAGGCGTCAGCATATCTGTTCCTTAGTTAGTGAAGTAAGTCCTACAAATGAGTTGTACAAATGATTTCACTATTCTAGCAGATGCCCTGGCCAAACTCTGCTATTAGACTAGACTTTTAGCGCAAAAAGTGATATCATATCTACGTTAATCGCTCCTTCGACGTCAGAGAGGAGGTGAATCACCTCCATGAGCACCCCTGCACCAACGCTGGTCCAGCCGGACGCCAAGGGCTTCCTGCCCAATGGCTGGATCGACAGCTACCCGCACAACGACTTCGATCGTCCGTGCACCGGGCCCTGCTGCGAGCCGACGGCATACGCCAATCCCTACCCCTGGGAATGCCAGAACCCGGAATGCAGCCAGGTCAACGGGAGCACTGCGCCGGCCAAGATCTATCAGCCCGGCGAGTGCGTCAACTGCTGCCCGCTGGCCACCCCGTCCGCCAACTGACCTCTAGCGCCACAACGAGCGCGCACTAAGGCCCCGCCGAACTTTGGCGGGGCCTGCTCTATTGGCGTATAATGAAGCGTATGAATAATACGCTGAAAATTCGAGGCGGTAAGCCACTAAACGGGCGCGTTCGCGTCGCCGGCGCCAAAAACGCCGCTACCAAAATGATGATCGCTAGTCTCCTAACCGATGAGCCGGTCACACTGGAAAACTGCCCCAACATCGAAGATGTCGCCATTACCGGCGAAATCTGCGCCCGTGTGGGCTCCACCGTTCATCGCGACGGTGATCGCCTTAGCCTCCACGCTCCAAAAATCACCTCCACCAAGGTCACCGGCTTGTCCCGAGCCAACCGCATTTCCATCCTGGCGCTGTCCCCGCTCTTGCACCGTACCGGCGAAGCCGAAGTGCCGCTCGTCGGTGGTGATGCGATCGGTCCGCGACCGGTCAACTTCCACTTGCAAGCCCTCGAGCAAATGGGCGCCACTATCAAGGAAGTTGATAACGGCTACCGAGCCACCGCGGCCAAGGGCCTGCACGGGGCGCTCCTGACCCTGCCCTACCCCAGCGTTGGCGCCACCGAAAACATCATTTTTGCCGCGGTTTTGGCCGAAGGTCGCACTCGTATCGAAAATGCCGCCATTGAGCCAGAAATCGTCGATATCGTTAAATTCCTGCAACAAATGGGCGCCATTATTGAGTTTGGCGCCAATCGCACCATCACGATCGACGGGGTCAAAAAACTCCACGGCGCCACCTATCGCATTCTGCCCGATCGCCTGGAGGCAGCTTCGTGGGCCAATGTCGCCCTGGCCACTGGCGGCGAAATTCTAGTCGAAGGCGCTCGCCAAGACGAGATGATCTCATTCCTCAACACAGTGCGGCGAATCGGCGGCGACTTCAGCGTGAGTGGTGAGGCAATTCGTTTCCGCCGCGCCGAAGGCGGGCTGCACGGCATTGAGCTCGAAACGGACACCTACCCCGGCTTCGCCACCGACTGGCAGCAACCCACCGTGGTAGTCCTCACACAAGCTGAGGGCTTGAGCGTGGTTCACGAAACCGTGTATGAAGACCGGTTTGGCTACACCGAGGACCTGCGGCGCATGGGGGCCAACATCGGCGTGTTTGCCAAGTGCCTGGGCGAGCTATCTTGTCGCTATCGCAATAAATCCGAGCGTCACAGCGCAGTTATTAATGGACCGACGCCACTGCACGCCACCGACATTGAGATTCCAGATATTCGCGCTGGCATGGCCCAGGTAATTGCCGCGCTCGTCGCCGAGGGTGAAAGTACCCTCACGGGCATTCACCACCTAGAGCGCGGCTATGGCCGAGTCTTCTGGGACAAGCTACGCGCTATCGGCGCCGACTTCGACCTTCACGCCTAGACTGTTCGCGTACTAGGCGCCCGGAGATGCGCTGGGCGAGGGACTCGCGACAGGCAAAGCCGCCTTGAGCGCAACCAATGCCTGCGCAATTGCAGCCTTGAAGGTAGCGTCAGCCTGGGCAATAGCTGCCTTGCGGGCGGCCTTGGGAGCATCGAGGTTAGGGCGCACCTTATTGGCGTTCTGGAGCGCAGCCTGGAGATTAGTCCGGGCCGTTTTGAGCGCTACCTGGAAAGTGGTTCGCACTGTCGCCGGAGCGGCACCAGCAGCACAGCTCGCCTTGGCGGCCACGACCGCATTAGCCACCGCCGTCTTGTAGCTAGTGGCAGCTGTCTTTAGTTGCGTCTGGCGCTGAGTGGTAGCCGCCAAGGCCGCTTGCTTGTAAGCTGTGTTGGCTGCGTCTACGGCGGCCCGACGGGCCGTCACGGCCGCCAAAACTGCCGTCTCAAAATCATGCACCGCTTGCTTCTGAGCATCGGTCGTAGCCTTGCCCTCCAGCTTAGCAAAGTTTTTTTGACGCTCGGCATCCGCTGCGATTCGCGCCGCCGTCATCTTAGCAACCGCCGCTCCAAAGTCGTCAGAGATCTTGCCGCCACGCTTATTGAAGTCATCACCAAGCTGAGTGAACCGAGCCCCGGTTTCGTCATTAATTGAGCCACCCACATCACCAATCCGACGACACAATTGTGTTGATTCGACCTTGGGCGTATTAGCGACCTTAATCTGGCGATCATCCCCATTGGGGTGCTCCTGCTCAGTCCTGGGCGATGCCGTAGGCGCTGCATGGTCCTCACCAGTAGTGCGCGCCAGAGCCAATTGCGGCGCCATGAGCGAACCAATCAAAACCGCCGCGAGAATCCGATATCTAGAAGTTGTTTTCATTGAAACTCGCCTCCAGATTAGCAACATCGTCGTCAACCGCACCAAACTGGTCAGCCGAACTCTCAGCGGTTTCGCTAAGGGCAGTGTCGGTCTCAGCCGATTTCTGCACCTCACGCGCCGTAACCTCAGCTACATTAGTGGCCGTCGCCACCGCCGGTTTAAGCGAGGCCCCCACATCATTGGGTTTATGGTGATTTGATTGATACAATGCGACTCCGACCATGGTCAGCACAAGTGCCGCGAGCACCAGTTCAAGTAGCATGGCAAAGCCTCGATCGTCCCGCCTAAACGTCATTTTCATAGTGACTTGTTTTGCCTTTGTTATGGCTTAATTATTACACTTATGCTTAATTCGTCAATGCCAGAGCCACCGTATTGCCTTGCGCTCAGATTTCTGCTAGAGTTTTCTGGTACTTTATGGGGCTATAGCTCAGTTGGCTAGAGCGCTTGCATGGCATGCAAGAGGTCCAGGGTTCGAGTCCCTGTAGCTCCACCAGGAATTATTCCCGCCCCAAAAACCTTCGTGAAAACGGCGGTTTTTTTGTTTTTATTTACCACCAAATACTGTCGCTTTAACCAGTTCTCGATGGCCTGAACATTCATTATAGTTCTTATGCAACATGTGTTGAGTACTTTGGCGCCAGCGTGATGGCGCCCCGACAAGTCGAAAGAGGTGGTGCTGCGTAGGGAGCGAAGCCCCGCCGGGAGGGTAGATCCACGGCCCAATCAGGGTTAACGATCGTCTCATCCCACCGCTAAGTCCTGTTCCCGCACCAAGCGCGAGCCTTGCGCTTTTTCTCCATAAGCGAGGTGGTGTCGAGCCGGCCTGATGGCCAAACTACCCCACAGAGCCATCTTGAGAGCATCAAAGCCCGTGATGTTTTCAAATACCTACTCCGGTCCGAGATGCAGCTTTCGTCTTAGTATGGAAGCATCCCATCTTAGGGCGCCCGCTCTGCCTCTGCAGTCACAGCGGAGGCGCATCAGCCGGGCACAGAAAACTCAAGCTGCTTTACTTCTCGTTGCTTTTGCGAATCACGCTGCCCAAAACGGCCCAGCTGCTCTATGCAGCTGGGCCGTCCACTATTTTTGCGTTCATTATTGTCACGAATCGGTATTGGATGTACGATTGTTCTCCACTTACATGGTATGGAGGCAACATGCACGGTCGCGTTCATAATACCAAGATTATTTTTGACCCCATCTGGGGCATCATCGATATCACTCAGCACCTGCCCATGATCGACACGCCGGAGTTTCAAGCCCTGGGGTTTAAATACCAGCTCGGCGTCACGAGCCTGCTCTTCCCTTCTGCCACCCACACCCGCAAGCAGCACTCATTTGGAGCCTTTCGGCGCGCCAGTGACCTGGGCCTCCGCTGGCAGCAACAAGGCATGATAACGGCCGACCAAGCCAAAACCATGGCGGCCTTCGCGCTCTGGCACGACATCGGTCATGGTCCGTTTTCGCACGTGGCAGAGGCGGTCACCAAGGAGCGTTATGGCCGAGACCACAATCAAAACGGCAAGCTTATTATTGAGCGCATGGCCAAAATCCTCGAAGTCATGGGTATAGATCCAGCCGAAATGCAACGATTCTTCGCTCATAAAGATCCCGTCTCGTTAGGCGTAAGCGACAAAAACCTCGGCGCCGAAAAGCTTGATTACCTCAGCCGAGACGCCTACTACACCCTCGGCGAAAAACCTGGGGTAGAATACTTAGCCCACCATACCTACCTCATCGATGATCAAATTATGGTCGATGAGAAAGTCATCGACCAAGCCAAGTCAATCCAGGAATTTTACGTCAAGATGTACAAGCTCGTGTACTTGCGCAAAAACTCCATCATAGCTCAGCGTATGGTCCAAAAAATGACCTCTGCGCTCCTGCAGGGGGTACCCATGGCAGAAGAGCAATTCTGGGGGCTCACTGACTTCGCTCTACTGGGGCAGTTTGAGACCTCGCCCGATCCGCTCGTGCGTGCCTACTACCAGCGGCTCATGAATCGCGACCTCCCCAAGACCGCTATTGCACTACGGCCTAACCAATTTGCTTCAATTGGAGACCGAATCGACAAAGCCCAGATTACGCTCGGCGTAAACGAAACCCAAATGCAACAGCTCGTGGCCGCCCCATCGTTATCGAGCCCCCAGGGGCTAGAGCAAGCCGAGCTACAAATCGAGAAGCTGGCGGGACTACCGGCGGGCTCCATCGTGCTGCTTCCTCCGCCCACCCCGGAGCGGTTTGTCCCGCAGGACATAACCATTTTTACGGGCAGTCGAGCGCCAGCCAAACTCAGTGACTACTTCTCTGGACACTTCGAGGCCTTGCGCGAAGAAGGCTTGTCGTACATGACGCTCCGGGTGTGCACGTTTGAGCCGCACCGCCAAAAGCTAAGCCAGCCGGACATCGCCGAAGCCGTACGGGCACACCTGCTGTCGCTTACCACCCCTCACTAAGACGAGAAGCCCCCGGGGTCCAGTGGACCCCGGGGGCGGTAGTATGTGTATCAACGCTCAGCCTACGCCATGGCAGTGGGAGACCACTCCGTGTGAGGCAGGCGGCGGCGCAGTTGAGCAGCCAGGAGCTGCAAACGTTCGTAGAGTCCGGCGTACAGGGCTCGCTCACGCTGACTGAGAGCCTCGACGCGAGCGATGACCACCATGGCGTGACACAACTGCCTCCAGCCATTATTACTGAATTCGCCCTCCAAGGCTTCGGCGCAAGCGTCCCCCAGCCGGAGGGACCGTAGCTCCTCGGGTAGGTTTCGGAAGTCTTCCAGACCCGGCGTACGCACATGTCTGACGGTCCAGAGATTCCAGTCTTCTGGGTACGTCAGGCCCGACTTCGCGTAGCGCGATAAGAGACTCTCGGTTTGCGTGTGCTCGATCAGCTTCCCCAGATCTTCGTAAGCTTCGATGGTGGCCGGTGCGCGAGTCGCCAGATCATCGGCGTAGTCACGGACCGACTTGGTCAGCATGGCGCAATTCTCGTCCCAGGTGTAGGCAAAGTCAACCTCCGCCATCAGCTCATCGTCACAAACGTCGATGTAGGACTCACGAAGCGTCAAGATCGACATGAGCGCTCGCATCACTTCGTCATAATCGCTACCATTGAGCCATTCGTCCACGGCTTCCTTGAGGGCATCGCGGGCTTCGCGACGGCGAGCCTTGATCCGGGAGGTCTCTACGGCGGAGGCCAGTTTACTCACGAGGTCTTCGACCAGACCGCGTTCCTCAGCCGCAACCAGATTGCGGTTGTGTCTGATGAACGCCTCCGTCAGCACAGACACGCTCAATTCAGCATCTTCCTCGTAATGCTCCAGGAGCTCCCCAACCGTCTGAACGCTATCACGAATGCCGGCCAGTTCCTTGGCCTCCTGTGCCTGGCGCTCTCGCCGGGCCCGCACGCGCTTCACAACGCCTCTTGTAATGAGCACAAACGCAGCGATAATCACGATCGCGGCAAAAACAAGCGCTGCCGGATTCATGCGGCTCCCTTCGGTTGCTACGTCAAAGTACCGCTAATTTTTACCATTAAACAGCTGCCATGTACAGATAAATAAGAGCTATCTAATGCAATTTAAGCAAGGTTACGATAGCCCAGCTCGCTCCACCCAGCACTAGAAGCACCAGCAACCAGGCAACCATAAAGCCGAAGCCAAACCGAAAACCATCCATATAGGTGATCTTACGTTCGCGCGGCCCCACAGCTTCGGCGAGGAAATTTTCTCGTTGTCGAGGTGTCGGTGCTGGCACGCTTAGTACCCGCCGCCCAGGTATGTACCGGCCGCATAACTCTTGGCCATCACAAACAGACCGAGAGTCAAAAACAGCACCATCATGCTAAAGAGCATGATCATATTTGGCTTGGTAGCCGGCCCAATGAGTAAGCTCCGCTTATCGGTTTTACGTTTCAGAGAGGAACGCTTGAGCCAAGAAGTCGCCATACATAATGCCTTTGATGATTGTTATGGTTAAATTATGACACATGCGCCGACTTATTCAAGCCGGGCGTGAAAAACCGCCCAGCCACCAAAGTGTCTGAGCGGTTTTTATGGAGATCGAGCCGACGAGACCATGAGTGTCTCCCCGGCGGCTAGCCCTTGAAGACGTTGGACACAAACTGGATGATCGACTCGGCGGAGTTCTTGAGGAAGTCGATGATGTTCCCCACCAGGCCGGCAGCCTGCGTGGGCTGGGCGATGATGAAGAACAGGACGAGAGCGATACCGGCCAGGCCAGCAATCTTTCTGACGTTCATTTGAAAAAGCCACCTTACGGTAGTTGCGGATGGGACAAGCAAACCATACCATATTGGCACTATTTGCACTAGCAACACGAAAAGTGCCCGACCTACTGCATGACGAGCTCATTACGTCTATAAGTCAAATGTGAGTCTTCGGCGACTCTTCTCGGCTAGTCTGCCTAACGAAGAGAGATTAGGAAGCTCAAGCCAGCTTATCTTCGTCTTAAACTGTTCTGATAGGGCGTCCGCAAAATTCATCCTGTGCTTTACGTTTATGGCCATCATCGCCACCAACATGAGTAAGCCGGAAGTGATGGCCCAATGATGGTATATGCGGCCTTCTTGCGGCGTTGTGTCCAACTCTGGGCTTAAGGAAGTCGTATAGCTTGGTGTGCATTAAAGATCGAGGTCCTATTCTGGACTAGCCGCAGATGCGACAGTCTCAGAAACACGCTCTAGCTTGATATATTTATGCGACAAAACCGTCGCGTAAAGTATAGCCAGCCAGATACGTCCACCCGTCAAGCTACTAACGCATCTGAAGCGCACTTCTTCACCCTCGTGTGCCATAAATGGGATTCTCGTGCTCCTGCCCCAGTTAAGGTTGAGACGGAGAGTATGATCTCCGGGCCTAATGTCGAAGCTTTGGGTCTGTCCGTCTGCGACTTGCCCTATGACCTTGCCGTCTACGGCGACCTTGTAATTTCTGAGACTATCGGCATAAGCCGATTCTCTCTCGATAATTAGTTTTGCACTCATCTAGGCCGACCTTTCTCTAGCAGCATCGTCATGGAAGTTTAATAGTAGGTTCTACTTACGCTTTGCCCGCATAAATAAGGCGTGCCGAAGCCGTAGCTCCAGCTGTTCGCGCCAATGGTGGCTGTCGTGAGACGACCAGCTCAATGCCGAAGCTTTGGGTTTGTCCGTCTACCAAGTTGCCTCCATGTCTTCTCCTTAAAACGGGTCCAGTCTACTACGTAAACGCATGAGCGGGTGTTGAAGCTCGCGGGCACTACTAGCGGCCAGTAACGCCTTTCAAGCCCATAAAGAGCCCCAGACCAATAAACATAAGCCCGAAAAGTATGACGAAAAGCCGGACAATCATCGATAAGGGTCTTGGCGTTTTATTTTGAAGCATGCCCATTGTCCTCCAACTTTCGGTCGTCATGTTGGTGAATCGCCGGGAGTTGCACAGCACCCACACGCCCGCAATTGCAATAATGAAGAACATAAAAATGGTCTCCACGCTGGGTTTGCTCGAATCTATCATGCCAATCTTTATCCTTGTTGCACCAAGCCAGTAATTGCATCATATAGTCCGAAACCAACAAGTATCAGAAGGATAGCCAGCATAATTAGCCTGCTTGGCCTTTCAATGTAGTTCGGCAGCGGCTTGCCGCCATGCCACATTTGTCGCTGAATATTGATGACTGATTCAGAAAATCCTTTGAAGTTGATCAGTATCAGAATGCACAGCGTAGTCCCGCCCAGGGCGATTAAAGCTTCCAAAATTTGCTTCCTTTCCAAGTAATTTAATAATGGATCTCGTCAAATAGCCAGCCGCATGAGTAAGACCCGCCAGCACCGACACCAACTCCGTACTCAGACGTTCCGTGGCCTTTGTCGCGGTCATCAGGGGTGTTCCTCGCATAAGTTGCTCCAAGGGCTGTGATCGAAGCAGAGCAGCCTCCCCATCCAGAGGCCGATGGCGGATCGGCTGCACCCCAAGTGGCCGACAAACTGAGGCCTCCACCGGTTCCGCCCGTGAGGTACGGTCGAATTCCGGTGGGCGAGATGATCAAACCACCACCGCCGTCCAGTAAGACTCCTCCTTGTACGCTGACGTTGAAATATCCCGGGAAACTACTATAGGTCGTATTCGAGGGCGCCGCTGTGTTGACTGGCCGACTCATAACCTGCTGAAAGACGGCAGCAGCCGTAGATGAACCGGCCACCGTCTTACTCGCTGAACTCTTAACCACCGCAGCCACCACCGCCTTGGCGACGGTCCTAACCGCTTGCTGTATTGGTGCCGGAACAATCACCTTAGCTACTACAATCACAGCCTTAACGACAGCTTTCACTACCGCCGTAGCAGCCTTCACCACGCCGCTAATGAAACCACCGAGCGAGAACTGGCCAGAGTAGTCATTGTCATTAATCGGATCATTGACGTAGCTGTAAGCATTATCCGTTCCACCGTCTACTGGGTCAACTGAGGTGAATCGGCCTAGGGTCGGCAGGTAGACTCTGGCCCCCATCTCGACGATGGGGATACTAAACATGCTCTCGGCCTTGCGAGTTGGGCTTGCCGCCCAGCCCATGGCATTGTCGGAGGCATTGCCCATGCCTGCTAGGTTGGTACCAAATGTGCTGCTAGCGAGAACCTGGCCGAAGGGATCGTAGAGGAACACACCTGTGGTTGGTAGGCCGGTGGCCGCTACGGTAATGGCAGTGTCGCCGTGGAAATTCTTAATGGAGTACACCGGCGTGCCGTTCTTAATGGTCAGGCTGACGCCGCCAGGCAGACTAATGTACTTATCCAGCGTGGTGCAGCTCGTCTGGTTGTTAACGTCACAGGTCAGCAATACACCACTGGCGTTGCGGTAGACCTTGTCGAGGACGCCCGCGCGATACTCTTTCTTGATTAGCACCGAGCCGCTCGCCGACTTGATGTACTCAGTCCAGTTGTTACCCTGCTGGATTTTGGTGTTCTGATCCGAAGCGTCGTAGGTGAAGGCAATGGGAGTACCAGCCCCGGCCAGTTGAGTGATACTGCCATGGTCGTCGTAGGTTGGGGTGCCGATCTGAGCATCAGTGGAGCTGGCCAGCCGATCGGCTTGGTTGTAGCAGTTGGTGCTGGTGACATTGGCGCTGGTAAGTGTGTTGGTCACGCTGGCACTGGTGCGATTGCCATTCTTGTTGGCATTGGCGTTGTAGCCTGCGACGCTGGAACACGCCGACTGTTGAGCGCCAAAGCCGTATTGATACTGCCAGTTGTCCACGGTGGCCTGTGTTAGCCGGCCGATGGTGTCGTACTGGTAGGCTGCTCCGGCGGTGTGGCCGCCCTGGGTGATGCTGTCGCTCGTCACAATGCCCTTTTGAGCTGATAGGCTGACGGTTTCGTTCATGGTGGTGTTGTCGGCAAAGGTGAAGACTGAGCCGGTGACGCGCTGGAGCGAATCACGGTTTATCTGCGTCAACTTGAGTTTATTGCCACTGCTGGTGGCTTGCGGGTACTCAACGGTAGCGACGCGGCCGTAGCTATCATATGTCATAGTAGCGTAGGTCGTGCCATCGAGGGCATAGCCCATGACCCGACTCAAGCTGTCGTATGTCGGCACTTCGGTGCCCTTGGGCGAAACAACCTGCGTCGTCCGGCCGATATTGTCACGCGTAATGGTGGTGGTGTAGCCAAAAGTATCGACAGCGCTAACAGTCCGGCCGAGTAGGTCAATTGTGGTCGTAGTGGTTCCGGCAATGCTGTCCATAGTCGAGCTGACAAGTGGGTTTCCACTCACGGCATAGTCAGCGCTAACAGTCCGGCCGGCGCGGCCGTTGATGGTCGGCACGACGGATTGCGTACTGCGGCCGCGGCTGTCGTAGGTGGTGCAGGTCCAGGGGTCGGCCGAGTTGGTACTGCCCGTCGTGCGGCTAGCAACCACGCGGCCAGCGTCGTCATAGATGAGTTCGGACTTGCGGCCCACGAGCGCACCCGCGCCGTCTGGATCGGCTTCGGTCTTGAGCTTGGCCATTCCGGCCTGCTTATAGGCTTCGATCGTGCCAGTAGTGCAGGGGTTATCGGCGGTGTCCGTCGCGCCGTAGTAGGCGTAAGTTGTAGTCGTGCCACCCGGCAGGGTCTTGCTGGTTTGGCGAAGGTAGGAGCCAGCACCCGGCGCTTCATAGGTGCTTGAGCCGGTGTAGTTGAGACCCGCGGCGTCCACGGTTGAGTTTTGGACTTGGCCCAGCTCGGGGGTTGAGCCGTAGCTGGTGGTTGTTGTGGTGTCGCCGATCTGTGAGTCGTATACCTTATTGCTGGTGGTCAGGCCATACCGTGGCATCAGCAGACTGCCAAGAACATTGGTCTCACTGCCACCGGGTGCGGTCTTCAACAGCTCCAGGTGCCCGTCCGTGTCGAGGGTTGTTCCAATTGCTTTGTTGTAGTAGTCCAGGCGGATACGGTGCCATGAGTTGGCGGTGGTGTTATTGAACGTGTAGGTCGCGTGGTCGCGGTATGAACCGTCCGTCCAGTCGGCTACGACGAGCTGGTCATCAATCCAGAGCGCCGTGCCATCATCCGACTTCACCTTGAAAACGTGGTTGCCTGTTTCGGGCAGCTTAATGGCGCCCGTCAGGCGCAAGCCCCAGCCGTAGGTGTTGACGGTGGGCGTGATCGGCTGCGTGCTGCCCCAGTTTTTAACCACATCGCCACTGCTCTGGCCAACGCCAGTTTGGTGACTACGGGGAGCACCTGTCAGAACCTTGGTCGAAACACCGCTGCCATTAGTGGAGGTCGTGACGTCATAGTAGGCAGCAGCCAGGCCAACAATGCCCTCGTCGTAGCCAGTCTGGGTATGAGGCACGTTGGCGGTATTGGCCGTTAGCGGTTTGCGATCGGTGCCATACCAGGCCGTTGGCGCGGGGCCGTACTGGTCGGTGGGACGGTCGTCCTCGTCGTAGAGCGTGGTGGACTTCAGCCCCGCTGGATCAGTAGTCGATAACATTAAGTCCTTGCGCGGATTGCCGAGGCTATCTACATCCCACTCAGTTGTGGTCGTAAGATTCGCAATGTCGGCGTCGGCCGTCGTCCGGTAGGCGGAGTCATAACTGACCTTGCGACTAAAGCCGTTGGGCTCAGTGGCGTTCGTGACGTGCATCTTGGTAGTAGCAGCCGTCACTGCTGGTGCGGTTAGGACATAGCCGATGATGCCTTCGACGTTCTGCCCCTCGCAGTTGGAAGTAATGGAGTCGAAATGATCCGCCCCAATGGTGCAACGCCGCAGGGCTACTGAACCAACCCCACTCGGCGCCGAGTCATAGGCGTAACCAAGCAGGCCGCGGTAAGCCGTGCCCTCGCAGTTGGATGCACCTGAGGTCATCTCATCCCAACCCGCATTCATGCAGGTGTAGAGCGGATGGGTGCCAGATATCTGGCTGTTCAGCAGATAGCCGTAAGTCTGTTCCTGGCCGTAGCCTGCTGGTGGGCTTGTAATGATGGCCATGTGATCGCCATTGCTTGGCTGGTAGAAGCGGCCTAGGACTGTCGAGGTCGTCACGGATGGTGCGTAGTCGTAGCTGTGGCCTTGGCGGGTAGCACCCGCAGTAGCGGCAGGCATAGTTACGGCCGAGGCCAGGCCCAGAGCGTCATAGGTAATGGCCGTTAGCTCGGTGCCGTCCTGGCTGCGCACGCCAGCGGTAATGGCGTCATTGGCCAGTGAGTCGCGCAAGGAGGTGATGCGGCCGAGCGAGTCGTAGCCGTAGTCAGTGGTTTCGCCGCCAGGGTGAATGATGCGACCTAATGTCCCAGCTGATAGATAAGCAAACTGGGTGACTTGGCCATCTGAAGTGGCCAGGGCGCAGGCCATGCCAGCAGGCACGGCGGCAAAGCCGGATAGGACGGATGGGCAAGCACTGTCGCCGCTGTAGTAGACCTTGGCCCAGCGGCTCGTATTCACACCATCCGTGATCTGGGTCAGATGAGCGGGCAAGCCACTGTAGCTATATTGCAGGGCAGCCGGCTGGCGGTCATCCGACGATGAGGTAGCAGATTTGAGCGTGCCATCTGTATCAAAGATGTAAGTTCGGCCGTCACTATCCTGCAAGGTAATGGTACCGTCACCGTTGCGGACCATGTTGCCGGTCTCGTTGGCAGGCGGGGTGTAGCCGGAGCCATTCCACTTGTACTCGTGCGTCTCGCCGGTGGAGTCACGCAGCACCACGCTGCTTGCGCCGATCACCGCGTAGTCGTAACCCAGGTTGCCATCCGCATCAATACCTAAGTTCCAGCCGTCCGGCAGTACTTGAGCTTGAGGCAGTAGCCAATCACTTGGTACTGGCAGGGCTTTATCAATTCCGGGCCCGTCCACGTTCAGGCTGACGCTAGCTCCGCCACTAACTTCCTTGTACTCAACCGTAATCGGGATGATCTGCCCGGCCGTCATCGAGATGGCGCTAGCTGCCCAAACTGGACTGGTGGTGCTGGTGTTCCAGCTATCCACCTGGGTGCCGCCATTGCTGGGAGCGATAATCTTGATGCCGTCATCGCCGTAGCCGCCCAGCTTGTATGAGCCGGCCTGAGGAGCCTTGAAGTAGCCGCTCCAGCGAGCCACGAAGTTGTCGGCTGGGCCGTTTGGAACTGGCGAGCCGCCGCCCCAGTCAAACCCAATCTTTGTATCTGTGCGCGCCAGGAATCGGTTGCTCGTATCGGACTCGCTGCTCGGGAATGAGCTACCAACGTAGTACCGACCAATCAGGCCATGGGGCGTGGCCACCGGACGAACGCCGGTCTGTAGCCACTCTGTTGGTACAACTTGATCTGGAATTCCTGTTCCGCGCACCCAAAGGCTGTTGTATGCAGCTCCGGAAGACTCAACGTAATCGACCGTGATGGGCACAGCCTGGCCAGCCGTGAGCGCCACACCCGTGCCCCAGTGCGGGCTGGAGTAGCAGCCGCCGCTCGTTGTATCTAATACCGTTTGGGTATTTAGGGCAATCTTGACGGAGTCATCACCAACGCACCCCAGAGCAAACGTTCCCGTATACGGAGCTACAAAATACCCGCTCCAACGGGTGCTGAAGTTATCGGCCGCAATCATGCCGGCATACGGGGAACTAGTGTTCCAGTTGTAGTCAATATTAGGCTCAACACGCGTAACAGCTGGACTGCCTGAGAATGATGTATTGTTCCAGTATTGCGCCACTAGGCCCTGTCGTGAGCGCTGCGGTGAGTTGTAGTCGAGGCCTACCCCTAAGCTGCCGCCGAGCGCACTGATAGAGTGCGATTTAGCGCTTGTCGTGAGGTTTCCGGTGGCCAGATCGACGTTAACTGGACCTACAGCGTCCAGGGCCTGGGTAGCATCTTTACCATTACGTAGGTCTACTTTGTAGGAGTAGACTGGGCTCAAGCTAGCCGCCGCACCAGACCAGTTATCCCAAGCTAGGACCTGCCAATAGTACGTTGTCCCATCCTGAAGTACGTTATCGGGCACGGTGAAGCTCGGGGTTGTTGTATCGCCCGAGTCAGCCACCCAACCAGTGACGGCCACGCCGGGGTAGGTGGTGTTGCCGTTGCCAGCACCATTCTTGCCGGTACCCACGATGTAGCGGTACTTCACTGGGCCGGGCCCGTCCACGTCAAACGAGTGATTAGACTTAAGCGTTGGCTGAGTCGAAACAACCACGCCGTTGTCGGCTGGTGACGCTGCGGTACTTACCGTTGGCATGGCGTCATATGTGAACGAGACAACAGTTCGGTCGTAAGCAAACATCTTATATGACTGATAGTTCCAGTTTTCCTCCCCACTAATCATCATCCAGGTACCCGTGTCACCCACGTTGACCGCCGTACGGTACTGAGGGGTGACATCAAAGTCGCCGGAAGATCCGATTACGCCATAAGTCATGCCGTAACTACCATCGATGCAGTTATAGGCCAGACAGCCTGCATGGTTCATGTAGATGACGCGCGGGTCATAAACCCCGAAGTAGTGAACACCATCGGGGTTGGGCATTTCTAGATGGACATTAGCCGACATAACGTACTTACCCTGCATTGGAGCAAGATTCACATTAAAGGCAAAGCGCCAATACTGGTTTGAAGCATTGCCGACGGAATTGCCGCAGCCTTGGCCGGCGTAGCAGACGTAGCCGTCAGATTTGAAATTCACATAATTATTGGCCGTACCAACCTGGTAGCTGGGGTCAACAACGAGCGGGAAGGCTTCAAAGGCCTGCTCGCTCTGCCACTTCTTATCCAGAGTTACCGTCAGTTTGTTTCCAGCAAGCGCATGAGACACGATGGGCGCCCCGCCGATAACACCCTGGTTGGCCGTGGCAATGGTGGGTGCGGTCAAGCTGATGTCGCTTAGGGCTCCACCTAGTGTAAAGAACCCAGGCCGCTTTGGGTCGGGATTGAGCTGAGCGCCAGTGAAATCAAAATCAAAAGAGGTTGCAGCGACGCGGCTCTTAACCACGATGCTTTCTTTGAGGTCCGAGCCAGAAACCTGATAGACGAGGTCAATGCCCTGCCAGACATTGCGATACCTTATTATTTGGTTAGGTGCCATGCCGGTAATCTCGGGCTTAACTGCCGCTGCCCCGCGTGGCCGGAATGCTGAAGTCTGACCATCTTTCGAGAGCACTACCCCTTCCGAGTCAATCTGGCCAAATTCAGCACGCCAGGAATTGGCCCTTGTGCGCCACTTGCCTGTTGCTGAGTCCTGCTCTAGAGACATATCAACTCGTTTCCACTGGCCATCCTCTTGGAAGTTTGTGGCTTGAATAGAGCGCTCAAGAGTCTTAGACCCATCCGCGTTTAAATAAACGGTGTCGGTGCTGGTACGGTTCTCGTCCAGCGTTTTAACATGACGGGTGTCGCGTGATACTCCGGCCTTCTCCTTTTGCCGGTCGGCGTCCAGCTGTTGCTGGACCGATGCGGGTAGTTCTGTCGCTTTGTCGGTCGGGAGCATCGCGTCCGCCGCTGGCGCGCTTTCCGGTTTGGTTTCGGTTAAGGCGTGCGGAATGCGGGCCTGCTGTTCGTTGTAGCTTGCAATGAAGGCCGAGAGACCGGCACTACTGAGAACTATGGCCGCAATCAAGACAATGTTGGTAAATTTCCGAGCACCCATGCTGTCCAGCATTGGTCTGAGTCGGCCGATCTTGGCGAAATTAAAAGCCGCCTGCGATCTGGCGACGTACCTCCGGACTGATCTCTTTACGCTCACAACACCTCCTCCACCGTAACAGTTATAAATGGCTCTCTAAGCCAATTCTAAGTGATCTAGGATATGTTGCAATGTTTTTTTGCTTAGACAAGCCCATGGCCGCAACGGAGCGCGTACACACAGCACCACCCGGCGCGAATCGCGGCCGGGTGGTGTTTGAATAAAGACCTTCTGGTGGAGCTACAGGGATTCAAACCCTGGACCTCTGCAATGCGAATGCAGCGCTCTATCAGCTGAGCTATAGCCCCACATAGTGTGGGTGAACTTGGTTTATTCTGCCTGGAATGATGGCGGAAATCAAGTCGGCCCCAGCCGACAGGCTTACTCCTCGATAAACCCACCCGACTGACGCGACCACAGTTTGGCGTAGGTTCCTCCATGGGCGATGAGTTCGGCGTGCGAACCCTGTTCCACAATGGCGCCGTCGGTCAGTACCACAATGCGGTCCATATGCTGGATGGTCGACAGCCGATGCGCGATTACGATGGCCGTACGCCCTTCCATAAGCTTCCACAGCGCATCCTGAATTAGCCGCTCAGACTCAGAGTCGAGCGCGCTGGTCGCCTCATCCAGTACCAGAATTGGCGCGTCCTTGAGCATGGCGCGTGCAATTGCCACGCGCTGACGTTGGCCGCCGCTGAGCTTAATGCCCCGCTCGCCCACCAGCGTGTCATAGCCCTGCGGCAATTTAGCGATAAACTCATCGGCGTGAGCCCGCCGAGCCGCCCGCAGCAATTCTTCGTCAGTGGCTTTGGGCTTGCCATAGCTAATATTCTCGCGTAGCGTTCGATGAAACAGCAGCGGCTCTTGCGGCACATAGCTAATGCTCCGGCGCAGATCATCCTGCGTGATATGAGTGATATCTTGGCCGTCGATAGTTATGCGACCGCTATCGAGATCAGAAAAACGCAGGAGCAACCGGGTCAATGTAGTTTTGCCAGAGCCCGATGCCCCCACCAGGCCAATCTTCTGACCTGGCTTAATATCGAGATTAAAGTTCTCAAACAAAGGCTCGTTGGCGTCGCCGTGCGTGAAGTCGACGGCATCAAAAACAATAGCCCCATGCTGAATGCGTGATGGTTCGGGCTTGTCCGGGTCTTCAATTTCCGGCGGCGTAGCCAGAATTTCCATCATGTCGGCCGCATCCCCAAACGACCGGTTATACTGGCGCAGCACACCCTGAAACGACCACAGTCGGTCGGCCAACGAAGCCGTGTAGCTAACGATCAAGAACACCGTTGCAATATTTGCCTGCAGTACGCCAACGCCCACCACAGCAATAATCAGCGCCGTAATACTAATGCCCTGGTTAAGCATGCCGGAGTAGTTTTCGCGCCGAATCGTGGCCCACATTGACCGGAAGCCTTTCTCGCGCACCTCGCCGCCGATGTCCCAGAAGCGATCGCGCTCAACCTGGCCAGCAGCAAAGGTTTTAATCGCCATTACATTTGTGAGGCTGTCGGCCAAGTATCCCGTTTGGCGGCTTTGCACGGCTGACTCTGCCACGTTGGCAGCTCGAACTTGGCGCGAGAAGAACGCCGTTCCCGCCATATAGGCCACGGCGAAGGCCATCAAAATAGCTACGAACAATGGCGCCCGAGGCGTCAAAATTGCGGCAGTAGCCAAGAGCGCCACCACGAGCGGTATGAGCGCGTATACAGTAGAGTCCACCAGCCGCGAGTAGGCGCCCGAAAGCTTGTTAGCCTGAGACACCAGCGAGCCACCAAACCGGTTGGAGTGGAAGCTTGCACTCATATCCATGAGATGGCCAAAGATACGCTGGGTCAAATCACGCGTTACGTTGAGCTCGAGTGTCCATATGAGCCAGACTGTTATCCGCCAGCCAATGATGCCATAAAACAAGCTCGCTCCAGCATAGAGCAAAATATCATTGCCAAAGCTCGCCCATACATTGTGATGATCGTAGGCGCCGGAGCTAAGGCGGTTAAGAATCTGGGCCATAATATAAGGACGCAAAAACTCGCCTGCAAGTATTGTAAACGGCACCATAAAGACCCCGGGCCACAATAGACGTGGGTAGCGGCGGGCCAGATCACCAAAAAAGCGAATGGTCTTCCAGATTTGAGTCGGTGGGACACGAGACATAACTATACTTCTACGTAAAACAACGTGACCAAGTATATCTCGTTTGCGCTTATGTGGCCAGTAGAAGCGCTAATCGAGCCAGGCCAACTCGTGCTCACCGATCGCAACGACGTCACCTTCCTTGATACCCTGACGGCGCAGCTCACGAGCCACACCGACTTTACGCATAATATCGCGTAATCGCTCCACTCCCTCGTCTAAGTCAAAGTTGGTACGACGAGCAAAGCCCTCAATGCGCTCGCCGGTAACCCGGTAGACTCCCACGCCGGCTTGCTCTACGCGCCACAGGTCAGGCAAATCGGCGGTATCAATAACCGGTACCGCTGCTTCGGCCGCGGCCGCCGCCCGGTCCTGGCGAGCTTGTTTCACGAGTTCCACAGCCTGGTCAAATAGTGGACTAAGCCCCTGGTGCGCCTGCGCCGAAATCGCAAACACCGGTTCAACTCCGACCGAGTGCAGCGCCTGCTCCGCAGCCTTAAGTTGCTCGGCATCTACTGCATCGGTCTTGGTCAATACCACGAGCTGCGGCCGCGCCGATAAATCTACTTCATATTCAGCCAATTCGCCTTGAATAATCTGGTAATCCTGCACCACGTCCTTCGATCCGGCGTCCACGAGATGCAACAGCACTGCAGTTCGCTCCACATGGCGCAAAAACTCGTCACCCAAGCCTTTGCCTTGACTGGCGCCTTCAATAAGGCCCGGAATATCAGCCACCATGAATGAGAAATTGCGGTGATCAACCACGCCCAAGTTGGGTACCAAGGTCGTAAAGGCATAGTCAGCGATCTCAGGCTTGGCATTTGAAATTACCGACAGTAGCGTGGATTTACCAGCATTTGGCAGACCAATCAGCCCAATATCCGCCACCAGCTTAAGCTCAAGCCGGACTTTGCGCCGCTCACCAGGCTCACCCAGCTCGGCGGCGCGCGGTGCCTGGCGCACACTGGAAATAAAGTGCGCGTTACCAAAACCGCCGCGACCACCCTTGGCCAGAATGGCCTCTTGACCATCTTTGGCTAAATCAGCCAGAAGCGTGTCGCCCTCCCAAATCTCCGTCCCCTGAGGTACCTTTACAATGATGTCCTCGCCAAATCGGCCGTTACGGCGGTTAGCACCACCCGCTTGGCCCTCTTCGGCTTCCATTATCCTGGCTGTACGGTAAGAAGATAGGGTATTGGTGTTGTGGTCTACGCGGAAGATAACGCTGCCACCGCGGCCGCCATTCCCGCCGTCGGCGCCGCCCTTAGCCCGGTATTTCTCATGACGAAAAGACAGGCGGCCGTCGCCGCCCTTACCTGCTCGAATCTCCATGGTCGCGCTATCAGTAAATCGCATTGAGCACATTATACCATGTTTAGCTAATCGATTATTGACGAATGCACTTTTAATGTTATCGTGATAATTATCCTTAGCCGCCAGGAATTGGGCGCTGTGCCCCGTACCATCACGCCTTAAGGAGCACATTGATGAGCCCGTCTCAAACCTCAAGAGTCAAGCAAGGAGAGGCCATGAACGCACGTTTGACCAAGCTCGTTCGGCGCCTGCTGTTTCTGCCCCAGCCTTCGCCGTCTCGCATGGTGCGCCGGCTACACTGGCTCTACGGCCTCCGCCTTGAGCTGGTAGCCGAGCTGCTCGACTACCGCCCCGATGGCCAGCACCCGCAGGTCTTCGTCACAACCTGGGTCGAGAGCTGGCTGAAACGTCCGGCAACTCCTGCTGACACGGCAGCCTACGGCCCCATCCTGGCCGAGATCCTCAAGATCGTGAGCATCCTCGACCCTGACCACTGCCTCGATGGGCCTAAGCTCGAAGATCGGCTACTCCGGCGCCAGCGTAACGAGTACGGCTGCACCGCCAACCTGCTGGAGCTGATCCAGACACATAATTGGAGCGCGGCCAAGCGGACCGCCCGGCGAATGGCGCCCAGTCGAACCGAACCGTCTCCTGCCGCCAGCTAAGACAAAAGCGGCACCTGCGCCCGGATTCACCCATGAAAATTGTGGGCGAATCCGGGCGAGTTTTTTGTTTAGCATACTAAGCTATTGATTTTATTATGTTTTTATGTTAAGATTATAATTATACCCAAACTCCGGGTCTGGGCACGCAGCCCTGCACCTGTCCACACAACCGAGAAGGAGAAGCCATGAGACTGTCCTGGAGAAAGCTCCGCGACCTGCTCCGTCGCCAGCCCGAGCGCCCGAGACTGCCCGAACTGACGCGGCTGCTGCACGGAACCTTCGGCCTGTCGTTCGAGACGGTGGCCAAAGCATTCGGTCCGACCGGCGAGCAGCTCACCGAGACCACCAAGATCGTCGAGTGCTGGGCCAACGACCAGGCCCTGGACGGCGAGGAGGAGAAGCACCAGCAGACGCTGATGCGCCTGCTGGAAACCGCCCACATCCTCAGCCCCATGGGCAACAGCATCAACGGCCCCACCCTCACGACCGTACTTTCCCGTGCCTTGGACGAGGACTACTACCCGCGCTACAACTTGGAGCCTGGCATGTCACTCCTCGACGTGATCGCCAGTGACCGCCACCGGTTGGCCTCCTCGTCGATCGCCATGGAACTCTTCATCGAACGGACCGTGCGCGCCAGCTTGGACTCCGCGCTCTGACGTTGGCGTACCAGCGCCCGGATCAACTACGAAGTTTGTAGGCGATCCGGGCGCTCTGTTTTTATGGTCCAAGCATTGACAAAAATGACTAAAACATGTACAGTGAGTAGCGTGCTGCCAAATGCGTAACATCATGTAGTGCCTGCACCTCGTGCAGAACCATTGCAAGTTATTCGCAGTTAGCAAGTTGTACCACCTACATGGCATCTATATTCTATTTTCTCTTGCGACGACTATTGCACCACTGAAGTGGCAGCACACCGGTCGTCCTCACCCAACCCGGGCGAGGCAAGAAAAAGGAGAACGCCATGAACGCCAACTTGACCGTCAACCAGACCGCGGTGCTCGAGCGGCAGACCTGGGAATTCAGGGGCGAGGACATTGTCCGCGTCTCCCACGGCTCCCCGCAGGAGATCCTGGAGGCTTTCGCCGCCAGCCTGCTGGAGTCGGACCCGGTCGACCGCTTCGTGCTCACTGCCGCGGTGAAGTACCGCGACGAGCGGGGAGCCGACTGCACGGTCGGTCTCAACGTCATCGTCGACGGTGCCTGCCAGATCAGCTCCGAGCACAACGTGTGGACCTTCGCGGGTTTCAACACGGGCAACTCGGGTGACCGGGTGGAGCTGCTCATCAATGGCAACGGTCCGGTTTTGGTGACACTGGTCAGGATCGCTGAGATCTGGAGCAGCGCTCACCAGCAGCCCAAGCAGCTCATCAAGAGCGAACTGGTCTGCAACCAGTGATACGGTCCGAGTGACCAGCTTCTCGCAAGCTGCGCGCTCAGATAAGGCTTCGGCCTGCACGTAACCGCTGGAGGACCGCAAGGTCCACCCCCTCGGGGGATTTTCGTCCGCACCTTGGACGTCAATCCCCCGAGGATTCTTTTTTTAGCCCTTATCACACTCCCATTGGGAGCTTTTTTTAAATTGACCAATTATACTTAATGTGCTGTAATATTAATACCTCAGTCGCCTGTGAGGCCTAGGTGTTTTGCCTCGTACCCGTCCATACAACCACTCTGCACCAAGGAGCCCTGATGCCGAACCCCGCCGAGGAGCCTATCATGGCAACTCGTATTCGTAAGCTGCTCTTGACCCACGAGCTCCGGACCGGTCTGCTTCTCTCGACGCTCACCGCCGACCCCAACCGGCCGTCACCGACCTCACAAGGAGCGCGGCCGTTGCACCGCAGCACCCTGACGTACTGGAGCGGCGGTCACATCTCCGCGGTCGAAGAGATGGCCTACGCCGAAGCCGTAACCCACCTGTACAAGGTGGTCGAAACCCTCAGCCCGCCCGGAAATCGCCTCTCCGCACCCGGCCTGGAGGAAGCACTGACGGCGCCGAGGCCCTATGGCCCACCCCTCTACATCCAAGCCGGCACCACCCTGCTGGAACTACTCCGCCTGCGCGAATGGGAGCACGCCGAGCAGCTGGCTGCGGCGATGTTCGAGGAACGTCTCGCCCACTCCCGCTGATACACCAGCATAAAACGCCCGGATCCCCACGCGAACTTCGTGGGCAGATCCGGGCGTTCCTCTTTTTATCTTAAGCGCAGCTTTTACTACTAACAACTAGTAAATGTAGCGGAAACTGCTGGCCGAGGTAGTGCGCGTAGTGCGAGTACCCCAATTGCCGTTGTAGTTCATCTCACTCACAGTCACCATGCCACCCGAGACGCTCTCCACGTAGGCCACGTGACCGTAATAGCCGGCACCGGTCCAGGCAATGGCACCCGGCACAGGCACAGAGCCAGTTGAGAAACCGGAAGCCTGAGCATTGTAGAGCCATGAGTTGGCATTGCCCCAACTGCTAGGAACGCTGCGACGAGAAGCCACATAGTAGGTGCAGTAGCCATAGGAGTAGCCGTTGGCGCCGCCCGAGTAGGAAGTTAGACGAGGAGCGGCTGTCGAGGCGCCGGCTACTTTGCCACTTGTGGACGCGAGCACTGGCGCTGCCGGCTTGGGAGTCTCGGCCTTCACGCCGTCCGGAATGATGATCTTCATACCCGGCGTTAAGCCCTTAACCTCAGCGTTATTAAAGCTCAAAATCTGAGCCGCATTGGCACTGTAGGCTGCTGCTAGGCTATCCGCCGTATCGCCAGCAACCACAGTGTAGAGCAACCCGCTCACGGGCAGAATCACCAACGACTGGCCCGGCTTAATGGAGTCAGCATCATCGAGGCTATTGGCCCACTTAAGCGTGGCGCTCGTAATCCCAAACTTGGTCGCCACCCCCGACAACGTATCGCCAGCCTGCACCACATAGTCAGTAATGTCGCGCGTGGCATTGCCGGCCGTGGAAACAACCTGGCGCTTGGCCAAAGCCGTATCGTCACTGGTAACAAGCGCTACTTGCTCGTTCATCGTCGTGGCCGTCTTGGTGGCTTCGGTAGTTACCAGCAGTTGGCTCTTTTCGGCCATATCGGCTGCCACATTGGCCGCACTGGCGCTATCCAGGCTCATGCCCGGGCCGGCTTGCGCCGACAGTAGCCTAACCGACAGCGAGTGAGCACGTGAAGGGTTATTGCCCAGCACAAGCAAACTGGCCAGGCCAAGAAGACCAACATGCGCTAAGTAGCGCGGTCGCAAGACCTGCTGGGCGGCTTTACTAGCCTCGCGCGAGCCTGAGGCTAGCGTCTGCGAAAGCTTAGATTGGGTGGTAGCTATTTTTTTGCTAGCTCCCGAGGGACTTTTTATGTTCGAAAATGTCTCGGCACCGGCTCCGATTCCCAGCCCAGCAACTGACGGCGGGAATTTTTCGAGGGAGCCTGTTAAGGCACTCCTACTAATAACATGTCTCCACCCCATTTGGGCCTTGATGGCATAGCGCCATGTCAGGTTGTCCAAACGAGTTACTATTCCTACTCCGTCCTTCCCTCGAATACCGATCCGAGGCAGAAGAAGTTCGACCGTTAGATTATTCTTCGTATCGACGTTTTAGAATAGTAAATTGCTTCGCACCGGCGGCTCACCTGCTGCATTCCGCTAACGCTTATCAATTTACCTTCGTAGTCTAGCAATCGCCCCTGCTTCTGTCAATAATGTTAAAAGGCTTTGTAAAGCCAAAAATAAGCACATACTATGTCGCTTATGGCTAGAGTGGTCGCACATAGCACACTTTAAGCCAGTGTCAATTAGCCGATACAACGTAAGTCGCCCTCCCGACTGAGAGTCAGTTGGGAGGGCGGTAAAACAGGAGCGCACAGGTTTATAGGATATTACAGCTGGACTTTGATAGCCGCCGGTAGCGGAATGCTGTCATACCATGCATCAGCCGGATAGAAGTGCTGGTAGTCGAAGTAGCCGATCTTGTAGAACTCCTCCGGGTCGGCTTGTGGGTCACCCCAGTTGCCGGCCCAGCCGTAGCTCCGCCCCACATTTGGACCACTAGCATGCCAGAGCAGCCGGGTCGGGCTGGTCCGGTACAAGGCACCCTTGGCCGCCGGATCGTAGTGCGCTCCAGGCGGATCAACCGTGGTTACGCCATTGTCGTCCGTCACCATAAACGGGTTGGTGTAGGGATTGATATCCACGGCGATGGCCTTGAAGTGGTCATCATAATGGCCATTGATCATTGGTCCCGGGCGGTAGCCACTGGTGTGGTTACGCAGCATTGAGGCTTCGTCGTCGTAGCCAACCTGAGATTCGGGCACGACTGCCTGGATCGGGAAGCCCTGCCGAAACATGCCGCGGAACTTGGCCTGCATGTCGCCGACCAAGTCGTGGTGAATCACCAGCTGGCCCAGGTGCACATGGTCGTCGTAGCCGCGATAGCCCACGGTCATGACCCGCAAATGCGGCCGCATCAGCCGATGCAGCTCGCGATACTGCGGCGGTACCACGTTGTCGCCGATAGCTTGGTCGGGCGTCAGGTTGCTGTCGACCACCACCGAACCAAACCCCGACGGAGCGACCCCGTAGTCCTGCAGTACCTGCAGCTGGCTCCTGGTCAGCACGCAACCTCCCGACGAGCTAGTGGCGTGAGCAGCCGGCATATTCGCCAGCAGCGCAACCATGACTAAACCGATCGCGCCTACTAATTTTCGAAACTGCAACAAACACACCTTTCTTGGATGCGCTCCCTATACCGTTATACGCTTTGTAGCTCAGAAAGTTGCGAGGCGTTTTAGTTTAAATATTTGGCAATATTCTTCTGATGCTCAGCATATGTGTGGGCAAAGTAGGTTTTACCATCTTTACCGCTCAAAAAATACAAATAATCAGTAGCAGCCGGATGCGCCACCGCATCCAGTGATGACAGACCGGGACTACAGATGGGCCCCGGCGGCAGCCCCGCAAAGCGGCGCGTATTATACGGCGAATTAAGGTCCACATTAAACGGTACGCCCAATAAATCCGCCGCATAGTGCACGGTTACGTCTGAGCCTAGCGGCATCTTCTCCTTAAACCGTTTGAGGAAAATCTGCGCCACAATGGGCCGGTCCTCGGGCCGGTTCACCTCTCGCTCCACAATCGAAGCCAGGGTTAGGCCTTGATGTAACGTCAAGCCCTGAGCGGCAAAGGCCTGCACATACTCCGGCCCCACTCGATTGCCAAATGTCTGGAGCATAGTATCAACCAGCTTAGTGGCAGTAATATTAACACCTAACTCATATGAATCTGGGAATAAATAACCCTCCAGATCCACGCTGGCCGGCTTACCACTCAAAAACGACTCAGTATGCGAGCTCTTGAGGGCGGCTTCAAAGTCGCTAGCCGGAATGCCGTCTTGAGCAGCCAGCTTCTCGATATCGCGCAAACGCGAACCCTCTGGCACCACTAGCCGCTTAACGTCGATTCGCCCGAGTGCCAACGTCTGTGCCACCGACTGACCAGACTGGGTTGGCTTAAGCGTATACACGCCAGCCTTAAGCTCGGCTCGAAGCCCATGGAAATTCAAATAGGTAATAAAAGCATCGCGGTTGCGAATCAAGCCGGCGGATCGCAAATTTGTAGCTATCTGTGGCACGCTCTGGCCGGCAGCAATTTCAAACCGCTGCGAACCGCCCGTGGCTGCTGCCGGACGCAGCTCCCAGCGATACCAGCCATAAAACATAACCGTCAGAACAAGTCCTGCGCTCAGTATCATCGACCATTTACGAGACAGGCGCGCTTGACGACGCCCGCGTACCGGTCGGCGCAACGAGGTTGCATAGCCCGTCATAGCGAATCCAAGTAATCTTGCAGTATAATGCTAGCGGCTTCGGCGTCAATCTGCTCCTTGGCGTATTTTTTGCCGCTCTCGCGCAAACGTTCTTCGGCCACACTGGAGGTAGCTGCCTCATCCTGAAATACAATCTCCACGCCCAAGCTGCTGAGCTTGTCATCAGTAAATCGGCGGACAGCTAAAGTCTGCGGGGTATCCGCGCCGTCCAAGTTGCGCGGCAGCCCAACCACAATAGCCGCAAACGGCCCTTCTTTTTCAATTGTTGTCAGTAGCTCATGTGGTGCGATGGTAGTGAGTGGCGTGGCCAGTTTGCCGACATCTTCGCCGACGGCCAGGCCAACCCGCTTAGCACCGTAATCAATTCCTAAGTAGCGCGCCAACCTAATTCCCCTTGTTGTCCGCCACCGAGATCACGATGGTAATCTGACCGCTACGACTCGGCAAGGTCGTGATCCAGCCCGGCCAGATACTAATCTCCACGCGCTGGACACCGGGATTTTTAGCGGCTATATCGGAAGCATCGCCATAACGCTTGCCCTTAAGAGAGCTGGCAATGGCGGTCTTGTCTAATTTAGCACCGCTATAGGCGTCGGTCGTAAAGTGGAAGTTCTGGCGTCCGGTTGAGTCGGCCGGAGTAGCTGTTATGGTAGCCGCACCAATGCCATTATCGTAAATCTGGTTTTTGTCACCCACTTGTTTTTGCTCTTTAGCCTCGACCAGGTCGGTGTACTCGGATTTTTTAGCTGACAACTCAGTATAGCTGAGCTTGAGCACCAAGCTAGCGTTCGTCGCCTCCTGGTCCACGGCAGGACTGGCGGTCGCACTAACCACCGACTGCTGCTGTGAGCCGCTCAAAGCGACGTAGCCACTCGGAACCTTGCCATCAAGTGCTTTTTGCGAACCATCCTTGTCCTTGGCCATGGCGTCAGACTTAGCCTTGTCAACATCAGCCTGCGTCACCACTGTAACGGTCTTGCTCGTGCCACCGCTCATCTGGGCTCCCTGACCGTAGATCTTGGCCTGCATGTCCCCGCTGTAAGCCACAATGGTGTAACGAGCGGCGGCTTCATTGTAACTGTCGCCGTTCTGATCGGCGGTTACGGCCACCGAAGCCGAACCAGCCTGCAGGGTCACCTGACCGTGTTGAATGGTGGCCGTGGCGCCCGGCACCGTTACATCACTGTTGGTCCGGAAAAGCTTGCCGTCGGGCGCCGCAAACCGAGTGCCGGCCGACAGCGTATGCGGATTTGAGTCATACTCATTCTTAACGGTCATAGTGCCACCAGCCTTGGTGCCAACATCTTTTTGACCCGTGGGTGTAAACGGCACCGAAATATCCTTGGTATAGGTTACGGTCTGACCGGCCAGAACACCTTTATCAGAGTCAGTTTGGTGGAGGTTAGGGTCGGCCGAAAAATTCATATCAATCGCCACCTTGCTAGCCACGGCATACAGCGTCACTTTGGCGCTTGTCATAAAATACATCGCCACTACATAGCCAACCACCAAAGCCACCGCCAGCCCTACCCACAGAAGGCGTCGCTGCATGCGGTTAAAGTTGGGTACTTTAGGGCCGCTCGGCTTGGCTGAATCTGCGGCTTCAGCCGCTGCGGCACTAGAGCCAGTCATAGCTGGACTTGGCGCCGCAGCGCTTGGGCTTGGCTTATCATCGAGCTTGCGGCGCGCAAACAGTGGCTTTTTGGGAGTGGCCGTGGCTTCTGTCGGCGTCTCTTGGCCCCCCGGCGCTACTACCGCAGCCGGGGCTTCAGGCTCAGGGTCACTAGCCTCAATCACGTCTTCCATAGCCGCCGCCATTGGCTCAGGCGCCGTCGCCATTACGGCTTCGGCTCCCAACGACGGCGCCACTGCTAAGCCCACGCGGCCAGCTAAACTCGTAGCAACCTTGTCATTTGTAACCAGCACAAGCTTTTTGCCAGAATCAGCTGCCGCTTTTTTAAGAAGCTTAAGGTTAATAACACTCTGGAGCATCGTTGATCGCTTGGGCACAACAATTTGCACGGACTCAGCGCTCAGCTTTTGGAGCTTATCAATTGCCGACGTAATATCTTCATCTACCTCAAGGTAGAGGGCATTATCTTTCATGCTATAAGCCTACCACAAAGCTTATGGTTTGCGCAGCGCTTGGTTGAGATGAAAATAATTGACTAAAAAATGAAAGTGTTGCAAAATATTGTAACTTAAGCCTGAGCACTCAGCTTGAGTGCTCCTTTGTTATTGGAGATGCGCATGCATGCAGTCTTGCTCGTCATAGCAGCCTTACTGGGCTTCGCCGCACCATGGTTGTGCGTGCTACTGGCGCGGCATGTTCACCGCCGTTTCTACCCGGATCTTCGTGTGCCGGAGAACTTGGCTGGCGTTTCGTTCGGCATCGGCGTTTTGGCCATCGTCATAGCGACGATTTTCATCGGCCTCAACGACGTTGTGTATTCCATGCTATCTGGAACCGTGGCCTCCATTGTGGCAGCCGTGGCTATCCTGTGGAGCAACTACGCGCGCCCCGCCAACGCTCCCAAGGAGGACTAGATGCTGGTCTGGCAGACAATTGTGACCGCAATCGCGGTTATGCTCCTGGGGCTCGGCAGCGCTTTCGCCTACTGGGCACATGGCGCCGTCAACAACCGGGAGAACCCCACCGGTCGCGCTCTACTCCTACCCATGGTAATCACGACCGTAGTCTGCGCCATTGGGGTCTTTCTCATCGATGACCCCCGTGTCTGGCACGGACTCATCGGCGGTGTCATTCTCGAGCTCGTCATCGGTGTCGGCGGAGTGAAATATCTCGGCCGACGTAAGTAGGGAGCACGCCATGCCGCAATTTTGGCTGCAAGTCATTGTAATGGTCCTCACCGCACTGACCGTCGGGGCAGCTCCAGCCTACATCCTGGCGCACCCCAAGACACCCGACGACCCAACGCTTCGCCGAGCACTGACAGCCGTGACCATCGGCGGCCTGCTCTCCGGAGGTGCTTGGCTCGCGATCGGCCTCGCTGTTCTGGATAACCCAGCAATCTGCTGGGGTTGGGCCGTCGGAGTCGTGCTAGCCGTTGTTGGTGTACTGGCACTGGCTGGAACCACATTTGCCCGAATGTGGTAGCGACTGCTCCACTGGCGCTCTCACCATCCGGTGAGAGCGCCTTCTCATGTCGCCCGGCCATTGTGCCAAGTGACTTCCTGCGCTATAGTAACGCGGGTTTTGAACGTTCACACCCCCACCGACAACGCTAAGGGAAACGATACCGTCACTGGAAGCCATCCGAGATACTCTTAAGCTGTTCCGCTATCCGCTTGTCAGCAGTCTCATCGCTGTTTTACTGGTAGTCGGCGAGCTTATAGGCGCGAGGCACAACAGCAAGCCAGTCACGATTGTTTTTGCCGTTGGTGCCGGCGTCGCAATCATTGTGTCAGCCATCTTTCTCCAGAGAGTTCAGCTTTTCCGTCGCCGTCGATCGCTGCTAGTGCATCAAATATTCGACAGCGTTCGCCAGCGCATAGCGGCAAATGACAACCAGCCGCTTCTCGTGGGAAACCGAGAGGTCTCCCTGGCGCTCATGCCCACCGACGACCCAAGCTGCTACCGGATTCACCGGCGATCTGTAGCCACCATGCGAGCAGCCTTTCAGGTTGGCGATGATTGGTGGGTCCAAGAAGGCGAGGCCTTTGAGGTTTCCCAGAGCGTGAAGCCCAAAGTCACCAGCCTGGGCCAGCTGATTGTTGGTGAAATCTGCACCCTGGAGCGCAACGATGATAGTCTCTCAGCCCAAGCAGCCGCGGCCTCATCCCGAGAGGCAGCAGCTGCGGACCTCTCATCTGGGCAGCTACAGGAACTGCGCGACCAGATCCGCGACCATTCCCTCATTCCGGCCACTTGGCGGAAAGATGAGGATGGCGATTGGAGCTTCAAAAGTATGATCGACCTCTCCTAGAGGCCAGCCCCAGCCGGGTGGACAGTTTTTGTCCACCCGGCTTTTCTCGTATTATGAGCACATCTCGTTGCTCTTTCAAAAATCACTCTCAAGGAGTCTTGTGTTAGATATTGATGGCGTCACGATCTCGCTTTGGCTCGATGGCCGCCAGGTTGAAGTTGATGAAAACGGTGTCGTAAAAGAGGCGTTTAAGGAGGGTCATTGCCCTGTCATCCAGGTGGCGACGTATCGGACCGACTTGTACGGTCTCATGTTCACCGGCCGAAAAAGGCGACAGGTTGAATACTTTGAGCCATACGAGGACGACAATGTCATGCTCTTTGAGCAGGCAGTGTCGATTGCACTGTCAGCCAGCTCCCCAGCCGTTGCTTATGCGCCGGCAGCCACAAATTCCCTGCAGCTACTGGAGTTTACTGAGACGGGGTTCCGGCAGTATCAAGTCTGCCTGGTGGGCCAAAACGGGCAATTTTTCTTATGCGTCCAGCTCAGCTACGAGGGTGGGCTCTACTGCCAGTACGGCGAGCTGCGGTGTCCGGAACTTGAGCAAACCTGGTGGCAGTTGGCCGAGACCATCGCGTGCGTCCCCGACCCCGCTGCCTTTCCAAGACTAAACCGTCAGCTACCCCCACCACCTAAAACCAACCTAAAGGGACTGCCAGGCAACACTGGCCAGGTCGCCTGGTACAACCTCGCCTCAGGCTATGGTGAAGTTGAGACCAGACGCAATGAGCAGATCGCAATTCGTTGGCCCAAAGCTCCGATACGGGCCAACGGCATGCGCTACGTGCTGGCCGGTGAGATCGTGACATTTGCACCGTTCACGCGTGAAGACTACATGCGCAACCGAACCGATTTCGAGCTCACAGATGTAGCACTCGTTACACCCAGCCCCGAATCGGCCGCGTAGTCGCTTAAACCAACGGGCCCGGTAGTATCAACGATGCTACCGGGCCGTATCTTTTTATGCTCTGATTAATTTTAGGCCGAAATTGCGCGCTGCAGCTTCTTGATAAGCGTTTCAGTTACCGTATCGCCGCCCGCAGTATCAAGCCCCAGATTAGCCAATCCCATGGGCGTAATGTCGGCATAGCTCGTGAGCTTGCCGGTCTTGTCGATCACCCGGTTCACTTCACTCGGGCTTATGTGACTCACCACCGGCTTACGCGCAAACGGCAGATTCTTGTACCAGTCCTTGCCCTTGAGGGCTTCCATAATTTGGGGCAAGCCCGTCCCGCCACCGCACAGCAAAATCTTGGCAGGCAAGTGATCCACACGATCAAACTCAGCCAAGCTTAGTTCCACGCCCGACAGCCAGACCTTAATATCTGAGTTCACGGCCTCTTCCACCAGCTTGACGCCCTTGGGCCCAAGCTTGCCGGCCGAGTAGGCCATTTTCATTTCTTCGGCTTTTTCAAAGCTCACATTAGCAACTTGTGCGATGCGCTTGGTAAAACTCCGGCCACCAATGGCAAACATCTTGGTGCCTTCAACGCCGCCATTATTAACCAGCCCGATATCGGTGGTACCACCGCCAATATCAATAAAAATAGCACTAAATTCGCCGGAATCCTGTCCACCTACGCTCTTGGCAACCGCAAACGGCTCGGCCGCAATGCTCACGAGATTTAGATCCAGGTCCTGCGCCACGCTCTGCAGTGCCCCCAGATGCACCATGGGGGCGAAGGCATTAAATAACTGGATGCTCACATCGCGGCCCTGGAAGCCAATAGGGTTCGTCACGCGGTAGCCGTCAATTTGCACATCAACAATGGCCGTATTCACGAGCTTAACCTCAATCTCCTTCATGCCCGTTTCCCACGTGAGCTGCTCGCGAGCACGCTCAAAAGCCCGATACTGCACTCGGTCAAGGATTTTCTTGAGCTCAGGCATATCAATGGGGTCACTCGACTCGGCCCGCTTGTATCGGATCACCGTGGAGGCGCCTTTTACGAGCTCACCGGCAATGCCGATTACCACGTCCTTGGCCACTACACCGCTCATTTTCTCGGCCATCTTAAGTGCCTGATCGCAGTTTTCAACCACGCCGCGAATATCCGTGACCGCGCCACCGGACATGTCAGTCAGACGTTGCCGCTGACGGCCAACGCCAATAATCTCAACCGCGCCGTCCTTGACCTCGCCGATAAGTGCCTTTACAAACTCGGTACCAATATCGAGCGCCACCAAATACCGCGGGCCGGCCGGGACTGCTCGCATGCGCACAAATTTTTCGAGAAGTTTATTGGCCATAGAGTTGCTCTTACGCGTTTTATTGTACCGCTTATGCTCCTGAGATGCCAATGGAGCGAGCTACGCGGGCTACCTCTTAGCTGGTGTCGGCGTAGGCCCACTGGGGCCGTTGGCGGTCGCTTCGGGTAGCGGCGTTCCCGGCGTGGGCGTGGGGTTATGTCGTTGCCGGAGCTGTTCACGCAGACTACTCAGGCTTCCCTGCTGGTCATCGAGCTGGGTTTTATAGCTCTCTGCCTTGTGCACGGCCATAAAAACCGCCGCACCGCCACCAAGCACCAGCACGGCAATCACAACCCACTGCATAACCACAATATTGAGCTTAAATCTTGTCACCGTCTGAGATCTTTGTTGTTAGGAGTTATTAACAAATTAGTTAGCCAAGGTTGGTAAAGCCGTATTAATAACTGCGGTCCGCGCGGCGTTTAACGTGGCAAGCCCGGCCGTAGTTCCAGTGCAGTTTCCGCCAGCGGCCACGTAGTAGTAGTTGTAGTCCCCCAGCCGCTTAATGAATTTACTCGCCGACGTCTTAGAACTCAGCGGCCGGCGCACTATTTGCCCAAGCGAAGTCGTACCAGGAATGCATTTTGGATACTGCGCCATGAGGCTGCGAGTCGTCAGATTGGCCACGGCCAGCGTCACGCCACCTGATTTTACAGCTTGATACTCATAGGTCAGGTCCGCAATTGGGTCGCCGGTAGCTACCTGAGCGCCAAGCTGAGTAAACGCCACTGTCTGCTCACCAAGAACTCCAGGGGAGGGCGAGGGCGATGGACTTGGCGACGTCGACGGGCTCGGGCTGGGCGAGGCCGGCTGCTGTTTAAGCTGGTACTGCAAATCAGTGATGCGACCCTCGAACTCTCGTTTGTCCTGGTCGGCGCTCTGAAACTGGACATAGTTTAAGTAACCCGAAGCCAGCAGGCCAAGGCCAAAAACCGTTGCAACAACTATTAAGAGGATGGGCGCCGAACCGCGCTGTGATATGACCATGCTTATCCTTATAGTTCATAAGTATAGGCCGGCCTAAGCCAGATTTGAAGCTTTCAGATCATTGTTTTTACGGAGAATTTCTGTTATAACCAGCGAGAGGTTACAAAGAACCAGCCTAGTATCCAACACAGTGAAGGGCTTTCCCATGCTCGCAGCGGAGAAGACCGCACCGAACGACACCATTGCGCGCCGTCGACGCGAGGATCCGTACCGTCGCGTGCTGCTCAAACTCAGCGGTGAGCTGCTCGGTGAAGGCAACCTCGGGGTAAGCCCCGATGTGGTCCACTCCATCGCCCAGCAAATCGCCAAGGTGGCCCAGACCGGTACCCAAGTCTGCGTGGTCATTGGCGGCGGCAACTACTTCCGCGGCGCCGAGCTCTCGCAGCGCGGCATGGACCGGAATCGCGCGGACTACATGGGCATGCTCGGCACCGTCATGAACAGCCTGGCGCTTCAGGACTTCTTGGAAAAAGAAGGTCTACCCACCCGAGTCCAAAGCGCCATCGCCATGGGGCAGGTCGCCGAGCCGTACATCCCCCGGCGAGCCGAGCGGCACCTGGAAAAAGGCCGGGTGGTGATCTTTGGCGCCGGTGTCGGCACGCCGTACTTCTCCACCGATACCGCCGCCGCCCAACGCGCGCTGGAACTCAGCTGCGAGGTGGTCCTGATGGCCAAGGGCGTCGACGGTGTCTACACCGCAGACCCGAAGCGCGACCCCACCGCCGAGATGTTCCACGAGATCACTCATCGCGAGGTGCTCGAACGCAACCTGAAGGTGGCTGACGCCACGGCATTCAGCTTGTGCATGGACAACCGCATGCCGATCATCGTGTTCAATCTCCTCACCGAAGGCAACATCGCTCGGGCCGTGAACGGTGAGCAGATTGGCACCTTGGTTTCGACCTAGTACAACAACTGTGGCTAGCCAACAGGTTAGGGCCGCCCGGAAACTCCGGGCGGCCCTTTCTCATTTTTTCTTACCCCAAGTCTAAATCAGTATAAAACTATTGCATTTTTATAATTGTTATGTTATACTACTATTATCTTGATCTTCGACAACCTAGGAGTCCCCGTGATCGCCCTCAGCCCGCGTCGCATCGTCACGTTTCCCCGCCTGTCGCTCCAGTTCACCCAGAGCCAGCGTGAGAATCTGATCGTGGCGCTCGGCACCGGCGGCTTCGTGGCCGTCTTCGTCACCCTCGTGGTGATGATCCACCACCGCCTGACCGCCGACTCCACCCTGCTCATCTCGCCCAGCGACATCGCGGCGACCTGGGTGGGTTCGGCCGCGATCGCCCTCGTGGCGACGCTCGGCCTGCTGGCCTTGGCCACCTTGGCCTGGTCGGTGCTCACCATGCGCGAATTCAGCGACTCAACCGAACCGCTCCCGCGGCGGCACACCGTCGCCTGCGTGGCGTTCTTCCCCGCCCTGGCCGTCACCGTGACGGTCGCGGTCATGCTCGCAAGAGCTTTCTGAAAGGAACTCGTGATGGAACCGAACCACACCGGCACACTGGACGAAGCCGATGTTCCTCAGACCCCACTGACCCGAGGGCTCATCGCCTACATCGCGGTCAGCTTGCTGGCCATGACCTGGTTCGCGCTCTGGCTCGAACACCTGCCCTCTCCCACCTCGCCGCTCGAGCACTGGCTCGGCGTCATCACGATCGCCGCCTTCACTGGCAGCTTCGTGTTCAGCCTGTCGCTGCTGCTCGCCAACGTGGCGGTGTGGTGGTTCCGCGGCCGAGGGTTCCTGTGCGAAGATCACATGGATAGCACCGCGATGGTGCTGCTCATGTGCATTTTCCCCGGCTGGATCGGCCCCGTCTGCGCCCTCGGCCTGCTCTTCCCGTCCTGACCCGTTCGCTCCAAAAAGGAGAGTTGTCATGCCCGACACGATGCAGTTCCGCCCCAGCGCCTCCGAACCCGACGCCTCCGAAGCGCCGGTCAAGACGACCATGTTCGGCCTCTCGGTCGCGCTGGTCGGTCTGGGCCTCGTCCTGACGCTGATCGCCACGTTCTGGCTCTGGGACCTCGTCCCGCAGCCGGTCAGCCTCCTGCACCGCTGGGAGCTGCTGCTGGTCTCGGCCTTCGCCGCGTTCAACGTGGTGGCCGGCAGCGCGTGCGTGGTGCACAACGTGGTGCTGCGGTACCGCGCCAGACCCCTGCTGCCGCACCGCACGAAGCAGGCCCTCCAGCGGACCCTGCCGCTCACGCTGCTCACCAGCCTACTGGCCACGCCGGTCGCGCTGGTCGAGATCTTCGCCTGACTCCGTCCCCGACCAACCTGTGCCCGCTCCCGCGGCACCAAGGCCCGGCCCCTCTCACGAGGTGCCGGGCCTTCTCACTCTAGAGAGGATTCCGCTTGTGTTACGCAATCTTCGACCCGCCGAACGAGTACTGATCACCCTTGTGGTCCTCGGTGCCGGCCCGCTGTACTGGGGGCTCCACCTCCTGTGCGTGGCTCACTACGCCAGCCGTCACGAGCTGAATGACTTCACGGCCTGGATCATGCCCGCGCTTCTGGCCACCCTCGTAGTGGGACTGGTGACCATCATCTTTTGGGCCTACATGATGGTCGTCCCGCCGATCCGCTGGGAGCTCAGGCGCAATCGGCGCCAGCTCAGACGAGAACTCCAGCGGTCAGAGTCCGCCTCCCGTACCTAGTCCCCCTCAACCAAGAGGCCGGCGCCCACCATGAGCGCCGGCCTCTCTTCATATCTACGCTAAATGCAGACTATTCCAAAACTGCCTTAATCCGCCGCACACCCGAGGAGCTCGACTCCTCTTTTTTAATCCGAAATGTCTTGCTACCCTCGGCCAGCGTGCCGGTGTGCTCCACATGCGGGCCGCCGCAAACCTCAAAACTAAACGGCTTCTCGGCGCCCTCAGCCTTCATCTCATACACCTTCACCATCTCGCCATAACGATCACCAAACTGACCCAACGCGTGCTTTTCTTCAATCGCTACCTTGGTAGGATATTCCTGCCACGTCACCACCAAATCGGCCTTAATCTGCTCATTCACAATGCGTTCCACTTCAGCTTTTTGCCCCGGCGTCATCTTGCCATCGTGGCTAAAATCAAACCGTAATCGCTCCGGCGTAATGTTACTCCCCCGCTGCACCACGTGCTTACCAAGTACATCTCGTAACGCCTGGTACATCAGGTGTGTCGCCGTGTGGTACTTCACCACCTGCTCAGAGTGGTCGATGAGTCCACCCTTAAACTGTCCCGCCGTGGCCGTCCGCGAGCGATCTTTTTGCTCTTTCATAAGGCGGTCAAAATCTTCGCGCCAGGTCTTATCAACCTTTAAATGCTTCTGATGTGCTTCTTCAATCGTCAACTCCGGCGGGAAGCCGTAGGTGTCAAAGAGCTGAAATACCAGTTCACCCCGGATAGCCGGCTGGTGCGCCACATCCAGGTCCTGCTTATCTTCCCACTGCAGACCACCAGTGAGCTTGTCTAGTTCCTTGAGCCCTTTCTGTAATGTTTGTCGGAATTTGTGCTCCTCGCGCATCATGAGCTCAATAACTTCTTGCTCGCGCTCAGCGAATTCCGGGAAGTCGTCGCGGTAAATCTCAGTGATAACTGGTACCACAATCTCCAAAAAGTCCTCTTTGAGACCCAACACCAAGGCCTGTCGAATAGCTCGACGAATAAGTCGGCGCATCACATAACCCTGCATGGTATTGCTTGGCACTACGCCATCTACGGCCAGCCAGGTCGCCGCGCGCAGATGATCAGCAATAATGCGCATAGCACCTTGATTTTGATCGTAGCTAAAGCCCGATAGCTGCTCCAGCTGCTGAATAATGGGCCACATTAAACTAATTTTAAACACGTCGGGATCGTTGATGGCCGCGGCTGCAATCCGCTCCAGTCCGGATCCATGATCGATATTTGGCTTATCCAGGGGCGCAAATTTACCTTCAGCCTCTTTGCGGTAGCCCATAAACACATTGTTTCCTACCTCTAGAAAACGACCGCAGTCGCAGTTGGGGTGGCAATGCTCGCCAAAACTTGGGTCGTGTGGCGTACCAAAGTCATAGAACATTTCCGAGTCCGGACCGCATGGGTCGCCCACGGGCGTCGATTCAGGAGCACCATTACGACTCCACCAATTTTTCTTGCCGTCATAGTAGAATATCCGCTCGCCCGGCTTCATGCCCCGCTTGTAGCCGTCCTCTTCGGAACCAATATCAGCCGTCTTAGCTTCCAGTCCCTTGGCCTCAAATAGCTTTTGCCAAATCTCGGCCGCCTCGGTGTCTTTGGCAATCTTAAACTCCGGCTCGCCGATGAAACATGTAGCGTATAGCTTCTCCGGATCAAGCCCCACCACTTCAGTGAGGAATTCAAACATCCAGGGAATTTGCTCAGACTTGAAGTAGTCACCCAGGCTCCAGTTGCCCAACATCTCAAAAACTGTAGTGTGGCGATTATCGCCAACTTCATCAATATCATCCGCCCGAAAACTAATTTGAGAATCCACCAGACGAGTACCTTCAGGATGCGGTTGACCAAGTAAATAAGGAATTAAAGGCTGCATGCCGAAGCCCGTAAAGAGCGTTGTGGCGTCGTCTTTGGGTACCAAGTTGGCACGCGGGATCACCGCGTGGCCACGGTCGGCGAAGAATTTGAGATAAGCTGAGCGGATTTCTTGAGTTGTCATGGGCTGTATTGTACCGCCATTTGAGCTCGCTGACCACTCCGGCATCCGCGCCCTTCCCGCACTATGTCGCGAAAAAGACTCGGTGTCTGTTTGGCGACATATGCGGCACATGCCCATCCACAGAGATGCCCGGCCTCGGATTCTGGAGCAAAGCTACACCTACACCACCGATGAATACTAAACCTCGGTCGGCTAGGCAATAATGCCGCCACCCAGCACGACGTCGCCGTCATATACAACGGCTGACTGCCCGGGGGAGACTGCGCGCTCGGCCTGCGTCAGCTCAACCAGCCAGCGGTCGCCGTCGTGCGTGAGCGTGCCTTCGATAAGCGTCGCCCGATAGCGCGCGCGAATCTGGTAGGTGTGGCCAGATGACGGCACGGCGTTAATCCAGTGGACGTCTCGCAGCGAAAACTCCTCACCGTCGCGCGATAGCTCAGCAGGGTCGCCGGTTACATACACAGTATTGGCGGCCATATCCTTGCCTACCACGTAGTACGGCGTGCCGCCGCCAATGCCAAGACCATGCCGCTGGCCGATGGTGTAGAACACGGCTCCCTCGTGCTCGCCCAGCACAGCGCCCGTAGCGCGTTCGAGGACCGGTCCTGGAGCCACGTCTACGTACTGGCGCAAAAATTCCTTCATGCCGACCTCGCCCACAAAGCAGATACCTTGGGAGTCAGGCTTGGTGGCGGTGGGTAAACCAAACTCAGCGGCCAGCCGGCGCACCTCGGGCTTGGTTAGCTCGCCCAGTGGAAACAGCGTCTGCTCCAAGGCCTCGCGCGTGACCCGATAGAGAAAGTAAGTTTGATCTTTATTGATGTCACGCGCCGTCAGCAGCCGGCCGTTTGCCACCCGCGCGTAGTGGCCCGTCGCAATCAGATCGGCGCCATCAGCCATGGCGGCCTGCAAAAACAACTTGAATTTAATCTCCTGATTGCACATCACATCAGGGTTGGGCGTGCGGCCGGCCTGGTATTCGGCCACCATGGCATCTACCACATGCTGCTTGTATTCCGCCTGAAAGTCCATGATTTTAAATGGAATATCGACTACCGCCGCAGCCGCCCGAGCGTCGGCCAGATCCTGCTTCCATGGGCAGGCCACCCCGGCCACATCCTGGGTCCAGTTTTTCATATATACGCCCACAACGTTATAGCCCCGCTGCTTCAACAGGGCTGCCGATACGGAGGAATCAACTCCTCCACTCATGCCAACGTAGACGGTTTTCATAACTATTGATTTTCGCTTCTTTTATGCTATAAGTCAATTAACTTAGGCTAATCTTAGGCTAATCGGTGAAATCTTCGGTAATCATAAGTCCGTATGGGCCGGCATCGATCACGCCGATACCCACTTCACGATAGCTAGGCGACAAAATGTTGGCACGATGACCCGGAGAGTTCATGAGTCCTTGCTGGGCTAGCTGCACGGTTGGGGCCAGCGCTAGGTTTTCTCCCGCCGTGCCGTAGCTTACTCCGCCAGCCGTCATGCGGTCGAACGGCGTGTGCTTATCGGCGTCGATGTGGCTAAAATAGCCTTCAGCAAGCATTCGCTTAGAGTAGGCGCGAGCCACATCGCGAGCCCTAGCATTGATTTCCAACGGCCGCAGTCCGCGAGCAGTGCGCTCCCGGTTGGTCAGCTTAAGCATCATCTCCTCAGCCTCCGTGTCGACACTCACATCTGTGGCAGTAAAGCCTAAATCAATATGCTGGTTGCTCTCAGGCTCAGCCGATACGGTAAAGAAGTTTAGACTCTCACCCAAATCCCGACCCAGCGTGCCGCTAACCCACTGCTGCCACAATCCGCTTGAGGCTAGGAGCGTATTAGCTAAAAACGAATCAGTAACGGGCCGCTTAGCCAGCGCCGATAACGGTAGGCCAGCAAATAGAATCAGACCAAAAGTTAGGAGCATAATCGACTTAACGGCGTTCACGGCTCCGCCCGTCACCTGGCTCGCCCAGTTCAGCGGAAAGCGCTTAATCAGCCGAGGCACAAGCAGCCACCGAGCCAGGAGCGCAGTCAGGATTTCGGTCATCATCCACACCAAGGCAAATGCGGCCACATGAGCGAGCGCTGTGGTAATCCCCATCCAGTCGACCAAACTGGCCGCGACCGAGGGATACACCAAGATCGCCACTACCGTGGCAACAAAAAAACTCGCAAACTCCAGCGTCGCCAGCATCACCCCCCGCTTGGTGCCGGCATAGGTGCCATAGCCAACTACAGCCAAAATCCCTAAGTCAACAATGATCATTGCGACTTGCCGCTGGCTAGCTCATATAAGACTTTTTGTAGCTCAGACAGCGTTAAGTTTCGGCTATATGAGGTGCCCCACCATTCCGATCGACGCCAGTTTTGGTCGTATGACGAGTGGTTAATGATTGTCATACCCGAGCCCAGCACCCGACGAAATACAATGTAGGCCCGGCGCTGATGGTAGGGCGAGGTCACTAAGATGATTGAGGTATAGCCCGCGCGGTGGATGATGGCCGCCACATCGGAAGCATTTTCACGAGTATTAGTCGAGGCTTCATCCAACGAGATGGCGGCAGCGGGGACGCCTTGGCTCTTGGCCCGAGACGCCATAGCCTCGGCGTTAGACGGCCCATTAGGGTCCAGCGCTGCGCCCGAAAAAATAATGTGACCAGCCCAACCATCCTGATACAGCCGCACCGCTTCATCGGTCCGCGCATCGGTCTCGCCGCCAGAAATCGCCACGATTGTGTCGGTCTTGGCCAGGGTATTCTGCGGCGACAAATAAAAACCGAGGCCAAAAAAGACCCCAATAACAAGTGCCGCAACCAGCACCAGTAACACGACCACTACGGCCACAAACCGCTTCATAATTCTATTGTACAGGGTCTCCCGGATGCAGCCTAGAGTTCACGAACCCGCTTCACAATTGAGGGCAGAACTTCAAGTAATGTGTCCGCAGCAGACTGATCGGTGCTACGGCCAAACGTAAGCCGCAGCGAGGCGTTGGCCTCGGCTGCCGTGCGCCCTAGCGCCAGCAAAACATGGGATGGATCGAGATCACCACTAGAGCAGGCCGAGCCGGTGGAGGCCAAGATTCCGGCCTGATCGAGATACAACACCATGGCCTCACCCTCGGCTCCAGGGATGGTGAGATTGATATTATTGGGTAAACGGCGCTTAGGGTCACCATTGAGCAACATATCAGGAAACGCCATCTGGAGCTCGCGAATAAGCTGGTCACGCAGCGGCACCAGCCGGTGACCTTCGGCCACGCGCTCAGTCTGCGCCAGTTCCAGCGCCCTGGCCAAACCTACCACGCCGGCTACATTCTCGGTGCCACTACGGCGACCGCGCTCCTGCCCGCCGCCGTACATCAGCGGCTCGAGCTCCGTTCCCTGACGCACATATAATAACCCCGTGCCTTTGGAGCCATACATTTTGGAGCCACTTAGCGTAAGCAGATCTACGCCCAGACGAGTAACATGAAGATCCAAATAATTAACCGCCTGAGTGGCATCCGTGTGCAAATATAACGGCCGCTGAATATTCCGTTGGGCCCGCTCTTGGCGGATACGCTGCACCAACTTGGCGATATCGGCTACGGGCTGGATCGTGCCAATTTCATTATTGGCCATCATTACACTCACAAGCACAGTCTGGTCGGTAATAGCAGCCTCTAGCGCCGCCACATCCACAATGCCGTTTGGTCGCACTGGCGCGATCGCAGACTCGTGTCCCTCCCGGCGCATCGGCTCTACGCACCCCAATACGGCATCATGCTCGATGGGCGTTGTGACCCAGTGGGTATCCGGATGCGCTCGCAACACTCCTTGAATCGCTAGGTTGTCGCCTTCGGTACCGCCACTAGTAAAGATAACTTCGGTCGGTTTAGCGCCGAGATTCTGGGCAATACTCTGCCGCGCCGCCTCTACCGCGCCCCGTGTTTGCCGCGCCGCCCCATACAAGCTCGAAGGGTTCGCAAACTGCTCCGTCATAAACGGCTGCATCGCTTCGAGCACGCGCGGATCCAGCGGCGTCGTGGCGGCATGGTCAAGATAGATAGGTGACATTGACTTCATAACGGAATGATCGTATCAGGATTAGGCTTTTCGGTCGAATAAAGCTGCTGGCCTTCGCGTAGTGCTCTCCGCCATTTGACAGCCGTCTCTTAAAATGTAATTCTTGTCAAGTTGACGATTCTTACTCCACCACCCAGTTCACCTGGAGATTATATGCCTCTGATCGCAATGCCAATGGTGCTTGTCTTTATGGCATTCGTAAGTACCATGGTTGCTGTCGCCACGCTGATTAGGGGGTACCTATTCGTACCCGGCGTCGCAGTGATCGGTATCAACGCCGGCGTACTCACATACCTCGCTACGCTCATCTTCGGGAGGGATAACCTCGTCAGTCCATGCATTCCCTCACTAAGTGCGATCGCCCTCATCTGGGGCTCCATCCACTGCATTCGGGGAGTGCATCGGCAATCAGTGCTCGGTTTGCTCTGGGGATTCACGTGGGCAATGCTATGTACCGCCCTAGGGGGCGCCTACTGGATCGACTATTTTCACCGCGGCCAGCTACTGAAAACCATTGCCGAGGTCGTGACCGTTGGAAGCTGGTACATCGCCCAGGCGCTTCTGGTAGTAACCATCATCGCCGCCCTCGTCGCAGCAGCCAAGATGCCCCCGCAGCAGCCGCAGAACAACAAGCGCCGCGAGTCTTAACTCGATCCCGCGGCCCGCAACAGGCCCTCTACTCATTTTAGTAGGGGGCTTTCTTTAGTCTTAACCAGCTTGTCGCGCCACCTCAAGCAGAGCCGTATCCCGCACGGTCATAAAGGCATATGGGGGCTTGTCTTGAGTCGCTGAAATGGCCGCAATGGCCGCATCAAAGTCGCGAAACCGCACCACCTCGAAACCGGCTTCAGCCTCGCTATCGGTAAGCTCCGGCCGCCCCAGCTCACCTACCAACCGCGCCCGGTAGCAATACGAATCCTGGCGAAAATCTTTCACTTCGTCATACTGGATGGTTTGGCCCACTTCGCCCGTAATTTCCACCCACGCACCCATTTCTTCGTGAATTTCACGATCCAGCGCGGCTTCATTGCTCTCGCCTTCATTGATACCGCCGCCAGGCAGCTTATAGTACCCATGGTTACGAGCGTGCATAAGGTAAACCCGGCCATCATCATCACTCACGACTGCGCGCGCCGCCCGCCGCACTCGGGCAAACTCACGCTCTGGAACCGTAGGCTGCAGTGTGTGCGGGTCATTGTAATCCATAATTCGAATCAGCTTCATAGCTGCCATAGTATCAGTCGGCTACAATAATGCCCAGTTCTGCAGCTAAGGACGGCGCCAAGCTGATCAACTGCGTCTGGTCCAGCGTGGCGCCCCGCAATCCAGCCGTGCCGGTACATTCGTCAAGCCGAGAGCTCCGAAAATCGACCTGGGTCAGCTTGGCGCCGGCAAAGTTACAGCCAATGAGCTCACAATTAACAAACTCTACCTGGGATAGCTCTGCACCAATAAACTCAACTTCGCGCAGGCTACAACCCTCGAATCGAACTTTGGACCACTGAGCAAACCGAAAATTAGCCAGGTCCAGCTTGGTATCGATTAGTCGAATATGACCAGCCCGAGTTTCACTAACCACCAGACCGTCAGCGCGCACGCGGCGGAACTCAACTCGCCGCAGCGTGGTTCCGGCCAGCTCCGCTCCTGCTAGAGCGCCACCTTCGATTAGCACATCGGCCCAGGCGCCATCGCGCAACTTGGTTCCGAGCCACTGCGGCGCCACCAATCGCACCGCGTCGAGGCTCAGACGACGCAACTCACCGCCGCTCCAGTCCAGGTGCCCTACTTCCGCATTCTCCAGTGCCAACCCTGACTCCAGCGTCGCGCTGGTGAGCGGCGTTAAATGCGTGGGTAGCTTGGGTGCATCAATCATGCCTAGATCCGAAATAATTCTTCGGCATTGCGCGAGGTGGCCGACTCCAAGTCTTCTAGAGGCTCGCCGCGTAATGTGGCCAAAAATGCCGCGGTCAGAGCCACATTGGCCGGTTCATTGCGCTGTCCTCGTTTAGGTGCCGGGGTCAAGAACGGGCAGTCGGTCTCCAGTACCAGCTTATCGAGCGGCGTAGCCTTGGCAGCAGCTAGCTGTCGAGCATCCTTGGTGAAAGTCATAATTCCATTGAGGGCGATGTACAAGCCCCGATCGGTCGCCTCGCGCATTTCATCGGTGCCAGCCGTGAAGCAATGTACTACACCCCGAACGCGGTCATAGTCATCAAGGATCTGGAAAAAGTCCGGAAACGCATCACGAACATGAAACACCATGGCTAAGTCATGCTCTAGCCCCAGCTCAATCTGAAACCGCAAGGCTCGCTCTTGGTCCTCCCTGGATGACTCGCTGCGGAAATAGTCCAGACCACATTCACCAATACCAACTACCTTGTCATAGGTCGCCAATCTGGCAACTTCTTCGAGCGCTTCGTAGCCACGATCAGCTTCATGCGGATGCAGTCCCACCGTGGCCCAAACGTTCTCAAATGCCCGCGCCACCGCCACCGTTTGGGCCGAGTCAATTTCATCTACACCAACGGTGATGACCTTATCTACTCCGGCAGCATGAGCCCGGTCCAGCGCCGCATCCAGCTCCTCCCGGTAGTCTTCAAAGTGGATATGAGCGTGAGTATCAATTAACATGACCGACTCCTTTTAGTACTCCTTGCACCAACACCACGAAGTTGGCCTCGTTTTCCGACACACTGCCGTCGGGCGCAAAAATCGCGTTCACCCGCTCCTTCAGGCGTCGGCCCGTGGCTTCGGATTGCTCTGGAGAATGAATTCGAGTAGCTCGCCGAGGATCATTTTGAGCCAAAATCCGGGCATTCGCCAGCTCAAGCGACGTATCAAGCCAGATCTCAAATGGCTTGACCGCGTACAGTTTTTCCATTTGATCAAACACCGCCTCGTCAGGCGAAGCCGAGCAGATATATGACACGCCCGCCAGCAAACCAGCGTTGACCTCATCAATGTTGGCGCCGTAGGACTGACCGTCAATAACGCCGAAATGATTCCAATGGGTCGCCGCTGCGCGCCGCCGACCATACTCAGCCTGGCTCACAAACTCATACTCATATGAGCCATCAACTTCACTAGGGCGAGGCGCTCGCGTCGTCACCGTTCGAACGTAACGCAACCCCGGAATGCCCGCGAGCGCCGCCTCCACCATGGTGGTTTTACCTGAGCCGGAATAACCGGACACTAAAATCAACTTGCCAGGCACAATCGACGACATATTAGCGAACCTCGAACTCTGTCTTCTCAATAGTATCCGACTTAGGGAACAACAGGCCAACTTCTGGATGCACGATGCCGCCGGCATAAGTAGCTGCGATCTTTTGAGCCGTAGCAGGCATAAACGGCATAAGCAAGGTGGCAATCTGGACTAAGTCAGCCACGGCATGATGCAGCACCTCGCCGAGTTGCACCATATCCGTTTTGGCCAGCTTCCAAGGCTTTTCCTCTTCGAGGTACTGGTTGAGACCGCGAATAAGCAGCCAAATCTCACCGAGAGCCTTGTCGAGCTTAATCTCCGCCATGGCCGTTTCGTAAGGGGCAATGTCATGAGAATGAGGTGGCAGCTCACCAATGTTGCCTTCGAGGTATTTGGTAATCATAACGGCTACGCGCTGGACGAGGTTACCCAAGTCGTTGGCAAGCTCAGTGTTGTAGACAGTTTCAAATCGGGTGTGGCTAAATTCACCATCGGCTCCAAAAGGGATTTCGCTCAACAGATAGTAGCGCAAGGCATCAATACCGTAACTGCCAGCCAGCTCCACCGGGTCAATACCGTTCCCTAGCGACTTGGAAATTTTTTCGCCCTCAATCGTAAAGAACCCATGGCCAAAAACCGTTTTGGGGAGCGCAATGCCGGCACTCATGAGCATGGCCGGCCAGTAAATAGCATGGAATTTGGTGATGTCCTTGCCCACGATCTGCACATCGGCCGGCCATTGATCAGTGTAGGTGTCATCCGGAAAACCCGCTGCAGTTAGGTAGTTAATGAGCGCATCAAACCACACATACACGACTTGTTCTTTATTACCCGGCCAGGGCAAGCCCCACTTCTGCGTCGAGCGCGAGATGGAGAAATCATGCAAGCCGCGTTTTATAAACGCCACCACTTCATTGCGGCGAGATTGGGGCTGGATAAACTCCGGATGCTGCTCAATATAATCGAGCAATGGCTGCTGATACTTACTGAGCTTAAAGAAGTAATTGTCCTCCTTAATAAGATCGGCCGGCTTCTTGTGAATTGGGCAAAGCTTACCCTCAAGCAATTCGTCTTCCTTCTTGAACTCCTCACAACCAACGCAATAGTAGCCTTCGTAGGTACCCTTATAAATATCATCCTGGGCTTCAACCCGCTTAATGAATTCCATGACGGCTCGCTTGTGCTCGGGGCTGGTAGTCCGCACAAAAACATCGTTACTCACCTCAGCCCGATGCCAGGTCTGCTCCCAAATAGCCGACATGTCCTTGGTGTAGTCAGCAATATCTTTGCCAGCCGCCGCAGCTGCCTGCACGGTCTTTTGTGAATTCTCATCCACGCCGGCCGAGAACAATACTGTCTCACCTTTCTGGCGGTGATAGCGTGCTAGCACATCGGCCGCAAAGGTCGAGTAGGCATGCCCAATATGCGGCTTGTCATTGATGTAATAAATGGGGGTTGTAACGTAAAATTTCGCCATAGTGTGTGGTAGTTCCTAACTCTAGCCATGGTAGCATGCAAGTAAGGATACTAAAAAGATCATGCGTAATATTCTTCAACTCATCCGTCTTATCTGCAGACGAGCGGAGTGTTGGAGGACTAGCCAGGCCCTCTCATCGCGTGGAGCCCATATCAACGACTCTTTAATGTAGCAGCTCAAAAAAATGCCCGGCCCCTTGTTGGGGCCGGGCAACGAGTCAGTGGCCTTCGTCACGCAACTGCGCCGCGATCAGTGCCACCTGGCGGCTAGGCTTGCCGGCCAGCAGCCATTCCAACGGCGTGGCCCGGCCAAGATCCGACTGCGGCGTAGTGACGAAGCCAACGATTTCGAGAGGCGTCAGATCCAACGGCATCACCCCGGCCACATGAGCCCAGCCGGGCACCACACCACGAGCCGTGAATTGGAAAGCGTACAGCACCTCTTGATCCGGCAGCTGCAGCAGCGTCCGGTTCATCAGCCGCCGCCGAATCCGGGCCGGCGTTGTTTCGAGATGAGCGGCGACTCGCTCCACTAGCCAGCCAGTGGCGTACAGCTCATGCAAATGCTCGGCGGCGAGTTCGCTGGCACCGCGAGATGGAAAGCCCATAGTGTCTCCGGTAGTCTGGAAAAGAGCAACATTCGATCGTGTCCGCCACATTACCACATATCAAACATTATAGCCACTTAGAGCGTGACTTAGCGCTCTTTCTTACCCGCAGTATAGTAACGCACCAGCGTAAAAACTGCCCGATTCTCAAAAAGTACAGATGAGAATCGGGCAGTCTGGGTGCGGTCATTTAAGGCGCCTCTCCTAGGGTAGATGCAAGTCGGGCCACAACGAAGGCATCGTTGCCACCTTTGAGCCAGCTCAGTGGGGTCACGAACTCATCTTGCAGCTGCAGATCATCCTGGGGCTTCGTCAGAAATCCCACAAGCGTCAACGGATGAATATCAAGCGGCAGCAATCTTGCCACCAGCGCCCAGCCAGGCAGCAAGCCGGTCTCCGAAAACTGAAAACTCGGCAGACACGGCGGCTCCTCCTGAGGGAGCTGATAGAGTGTTCTGTCCCACAGTCTAGCCAGAATTCGTCCCTCGGGTAAGCCCAGGCGCTTGGCGGCCTGAGCCGGACTCAAGCTCATGGAAACTAGCACGAGAAGCATATTGCCGGCAACTCGGGACGGCTCCGAGTGCAGCTGGTCATCCTTCGCAGAAAACGATTGCGGTGCCATAGCGTCTCCTCACAATGTTCACAGGCGGATAAACGTGCAACGTAAGCGTATCGGGCATTCTACCATTCTAAAGCCAAAAGGTCACTAAGAAACACCACGGCCCGCCGCGGGATCAACCGGTTCGGGAGGACGGCGAAATCGGCTACGGAATGTTATGACGAGATGAATTGTAATAAATACCGCCGCGGTGACTACCATGCCAACCGCCGCCCAAACAAGCAAGCGACTTTGATCTTGCGCCACCGCCTCGATGATGGTGCGAATCGGCTCGGCCAGCAGGGCCGCCGACGAGTTGGCAAGCGTAGACTGCACCAGCGACACCGGCAACCACGCCGCTACCGCTAGCAAAGCCGTGCCGATGGCCGCACTTAAGCTTGCTCCGGCAAGCACTAACCACCGGCGGCGGCGCGCCAGCAGCCTCGCCGTT
>Ga0207647_10000040_pt1 | contig 93526 bp, 89 predicted proteins | sample KBSCornC2_FD_184295 | JGI IMG/M metagenome (GOLD analysis project Ga0207647, IMG submission 184295) | Corn rhizosphere microbial communities from Kellogg Biological Station, Michigan, USA - C2 (SPAdes) (version 2) | ecosystem: Host-associated > Plants > Roots > Rhizosphere ...
AGGGGAAGTGCAGTTTTTCCGCGTAAGTAAGTGTTGCAAGGGGGATTTGCCACATGCGGAGTGACGCCGTTGTTGCGTCATGCTGCGGCTAATGTTGGCGTCCCCGCCAACGTTGGGTTGATTGATCTTATTCTCGTTGGCACGGACGCCAACGAGGGCTACAGGCTCACCGAAGTGCAGGCATTTACTTTCCGAGCCGAGATCCATTTCTTGCTTTGTGTTTTAGCCATGGCCTCGGCGCATTTATGTACCGCTCACAAGTTTTCCCGGGTTCGCATCACACGAGGCCACGCGGTGAAACCTGGTAAGGAAACAGGCAGCCCTGCTCAAAGCCGGTGTTAGCGGCATATCTTTGTTCACTTTATCCTGGCTGTACAGTTGCCGCTTCTGAAAGGACAACATGGAAGAACGGAAGAAATACACTGCAGCCATGCGTAAATAATTCACTAACCCTAAATTTAATTGTATGTCGAAAAAGACAACCGAGCCTAAGAAGAATAAGCCTACTAAAAAGAAAAGCTCCGCACAAAAGAAAGCGGATCCAAAGAAAAAAGCAAGGTAAGATGAAAAGCAGAGAGCCCGGTTCACGATACCGGGCTTTTTTTTTCCAATGCGGTCTCCCGCAGCGGAGTCGTGGTGTGATTCAGTTCCTGCTCCGGTTTGGATTATCAAACTGAGCAGGTAGCTCAATGCCGTTGTAATCTAAAAATCCTTTCACCCTGTTTTTACAGCGAATAAGACCTCTCTACAGCTTTTTGCGGTGGCGAAGAAGGTTGCGGTCAGCTTCCTGCTCCAGGGAAGGAACATAAATGCCTTTGGGCTGACCTGCCGCCAGTGCCTGGCCAATGCCTCGGGCATCGCGGCAGTCGTTCTTATACACTTCGTCTTTTGGGGCAGAGGGTATGTCGGCCGGATTGATACCAAGGCATTCAATTCCCTTATCAGATAGTGCCCGATAAATCCAATAACCGAACTTGCCGCTTTCGTAAGTACACCTGTACACGGCAGATGGAAATTGAGTCTTTAAAAAATGCTCCAGTGCATGAGCAGATGGTGGCTGATGAATACTGCGTACATACGTCCGTCTAAAAAAATAGTCGCACTGCAACTGCGTTTGTGAACGTCTAAACCTACATCAACTTTGTGATGAGAAAAGTTTGTTTTTACCCTTTGTCATGGCATTTAGAGTTTGAGTGAAACAATTATTTTGTAGCATTTTGGACTACTCCCTTCTCTAAATGCCTTCTTTATTGCATAGAGGCTTGCCGATATACCGGCTACCGAATAATCAAGCATCATTTGTCCTTGAGAACGTCAATTATTGTCTATCCACCAAATAATTCAATTCAGTTACACCACAGGCAAACTGGCGGGTTGGAGGCAATAGCTTCAGCTTTGTTTTCTCCGGGATCCCTTTAAACAGTGGAATGCCCTCGCCTAGAATAATTGGATTTACAAACAACCAGTAGCCGTCAATTAAGTTTTGTTGCATCAACGCATGCGTTGCAGAGGGGCTTCCAAAAACCAGGACCTCGCTGCCTTCCTGTTGTTTGATTTCATTGATTCTGTTTAAAAGATTATCGCTGATAATTGTTGTGTTGCTCAAATCACGACCTTTCATTGTTCTTGACAAAACAAGTTTATGAGCTTTTTTATACCATGCTGAATGCTCAATATCATGCTTGCTTGCATTTGGCTTGTCTGCCGCGGTGGGCCAGTAGCTTTCCATCATTTGGTAGGTTACCCGTCCATACAAGGCGGTATCAGTTTGAGCTATTCGGTAGCCAACATGGTCAAAGATTTCTTCATCAACTTTAATCCAGTTCATTTCCCCTTTTGGTCCGGCTACAAAGCCATCAAGCGATATGTGTACGAACGAAATTATTTTTCTCATTTGTGTGTTTTTATTGTGTTTATGTTTTTGAGGGCTATTTGTCGGGATAGCTGAAACATAAATATATGCGATAGACGTTCGCCGGTCAAGAAATATCTTTCGCTTGCTATGAACATAAGAAAATGGGTCATTTTTTTTGTTTCATTCAACCTTTTCTACAACGGCTTGTTATTTTACTACCGTTCTGCTATAGCCGAATTATCCTCCCGGGAAAACCTACATTTTATAACCAATAAAACATTTGCCCATGTGGAAGTTTTGCGTTGCAGCAATGTTGCTGCCCTCTATCTTTTTGTTTTCATGTCAAAAGAATGTTAGCGGTCTCAAGGAACAAGCTGCGTCTGTGAAAGGTATTGTGGAACAGCTGGATGGTCTTTCCATTGGAACGACAACAAGCGGCGGACAATTAAGAAACAGCACGCCCCGCCAGGCCAGCTTTCATCTTTTGTCGTTTGCCATTGCAAAGGCAGGATTAGCGGATGATTTGAACAATCCGAAGTTTGCCTACACCTTATTTGCTCCTACCGATGAAGCATTTGCTGCAATTGGATTAGGCACCCGCGATGCCATCAGTGCTGTGCCGCAGGACAAATTGAAATCCATTCTCCTGTATCATGTCCTTGCAAGCAAGGTACTTGCAGCACAGGTTCCAACCAGCTATACCGAACTTACGATGTTAAGTAATCAGAAGGCTTACATCATTCGCCGTGATGCAGGTGTTTTCATCAATGGAACTCAGGTAATAGCTGCAGATATTGCTGCTAAAGCCGGCGTTATTCATGCGATTGACCGTGTGTTGCTGCCGCCTGCAGGAACTATTGTGGATGTAGCAGTGGCCAATCCGAACTTCAGCTACCTTGTTGCAGCTGTGCAAAGAGCAGGACTTGTTGATGCCCTTTCCGGTGCCGGCCCTCTTACTGTTTTTGCTCCAACCAACCAGGCATTTATCGATGCAGGTTTTCCAACAATTGCTTCCATCCAGGCTGCTCCTCCATCCGCGCTTATTCCTATTCTGACTTATCATGTGGTTGCCGGAAGAACTTTTTCTTCTGACCTTACCAATGGAGAAACGCTGACAATGCTATCGGGTGGAACAACCACTATCATGCTGACCAACGGTGCACAAATTGACGGAGTCAATTCAGCACCTTCCAATATTACCCAAACGGATATCATGGCTACCAACGGTGTGGTTCATGTTATTGACAGGGTTTTGCTTCCCTAGAATAGTTGATTAATAATGAAAGCCCTTTTTTAAGGGCTTTCGTTGTTTAATTGCTTTTGATATGCGTTGATCTTCCGGAGTTCCGTTTAAAAACGACTGCTTTATCTATCTGTTTCACTTCTTCATGTCCATTAAGAAAATTTGTGTAATAATATCTTCATTCTCTTCTTGTCAACGATTGGTCTTACACTCGAAACCTGGTAGTTTGAAGCTTGAATGCTTGCTGCCGGCTTGATTTGAGTTAAAATTTTTATTTCAAATCATTCCTTTCAAATCTTTCAGCCTGCTTCTTGAGTTTTTTTGCTTGAGGCTGTCTTTTGGTAGAATTATTGATAATATATAATAAGTCACTATCCAATACCTAAAAAGCCCTTCTTTTTACAATTCCTTTTAATTGAAGTTCAAGCTTTGCTTGTTCCCTGTCAGACTTTTTATAAGCCTATAAATTTTATCATGAGAATTAGATTTTACGCTGCTTGTGTCATTGCGTACTTATTGTTGTCAACGACCCAAACCTTTGCTCAAACCGGCACCTATGGTAATAATGTTCTGACCGAAATGCCGAATACTCCGATTGATAGTTCTATCAATGGTTATATCGTGGTGAAGCCTGTTGATTATAATTCGTCCAAAAAATATCCTTTATTGATCTTCCTTGAAGGTCAAAACCAATTTGGGAATGGTAGTCCTGCCGAGCTAAAAAACCTTTATGGCAATAGCGGTGTTTCCATGTTTCCGGATATTGTAACGAGTAATAATTTTCCGAATAATTATACTGTTGGAGGCACAACTTACGAGTTCATTGTGCTTATACCACAGGCAAGATTCCAGGTAAAGCATGACAGGGCTTCTCCCGATCAAATGTTATCGCCTGGCGAAGTGAATGATATTGTGAATTATTCCTTACAGAATTTCAGTGTTGATGCAAACCGTGTTTACCTGATGGGATTAAGTTTAGGAGGCGGCTCTACATGGAACTATCCCGGTCAAAGCCAGAGTTACGGAAACAGGTTGGCAGCAATTGTTCCGTTTGCTGGTGCTTCCAACCTGAATGATAATCACTCAAGGGTGATCAATATTGCGCAAGCCAACCTTCCTGTGTGGACTTTTGCTGTCAGTACGGACCAACCCTATGCCCAGTTAGCCCAGGACTATATTGATTCCATTCATACACATGCTGAACATACAACAGAGGCATTGATTACGACATATTCCAGCGGAAGTCATGAAGATGCATGGGAAAATCCGCTCCTGCGAAACAGTACGGGGCAATCGGCTCATCCGAACCTTTACCAATGGATGTTGGGATACGCTTTGGGTTTGAATGGAAGGACGGCCTTACCACAACCGGTTTTTGTAAGTGTAAGCGCAGGATCCGATCAAACTTTAAACCTCTCAAATGGCTCGATGGCTTTAAGTGCGAACGGGATAAGCTTCAATGGAGCAACAGTCAATCTTAACGGCAGTGCTTCCATGCAAGCGGGGGGTCAGCCTATCTCAACCATACAGTGGACAAGGGTGGATGGCAATGGAGGCTATATTGCAAGTCCTAACTCATTGTCAACTACGGTAACCGGTCTGAAACCGGGAAATTACGCTTTCCAGCTAAGAATTACAGATGCTTCAGGATTGGTTTCTGTTTCGACTGTGCATGTAACCGTGAATGCTCCCCAGGATAACAGTTATACGAGGATTGGCATGGATAAGTATTCGGCTTTAAGCACAACTACCGGATCCCCTCAAATAGATTATACCTTCCAGGACCAGGGACCCATTTATGGTATGGGATATTGGGATGCCGGAAGATGGGCAGAATATACAGTCAATAATTTGACTGCTGGTTCTTACGCTTTGTATTACAGGTATAACAGTCTTTATGGTAACCCAAGTCTTCAAATCAGTTCCGGCAGTACTACCGTTACCCGTTCTTTATCAACCACTCCTTCCGACAATGTCTGGCGTTCTGACTCAATACATATTGATTTGGCGGCCAACCCCACAATAAGGTTTACGGCACTCAGTAACGGCAGCAGCACCAATATGAATCTTGATTATTTTGAATTGGCACAATTGGGTTCAAGCAGTTCATCTCCCGCGCCCACAGTTAGTGCCGGAGCCAATCAAACCATTACACTTCCTGCCGATTCGGTAACGCTGACAGGTTCGGCCAAGGCCAACAACGGCGGAAGCATCTCATCTTACAAGTGGTCACAGAGCTCAGGGCCGTCTACTGCAAACATTGTATCTCCTTCAACTGCCTCCACTTTGGTCCGCAACATGGTTGAAGGGACGTACGTTTTTTCATTGATGGCTACAGACAACAATGGATCAAATGCCACGAGCTCAGTAAGTGTAACCGTCAATCCAGCACCAACACCACCTCCGACTACTACGGGCACTACTCAAATTGAAGCGGAGAATTACATTGCAATGAATAGTGTGGCAACTGAAACCACTACTGATACAGGAGGAGGATTGGATGTAGGATATATTGGTGCAGGATCGTGGATGGATTATAGCCTTAACATGAGTGCAGCAGGTACGTATCCTTTGAGTTTCAGACTGGCTTCACCAAACGGAGGTCAGCTACAGGTGAGGAACAGTTCAGGAACAGTGCTTGCCACAGTGAGTATACCAGCAACAGGGGGATGGCAGAGCTGGCAAACAGTAACGGCAAGTATTACACTTCCTTCGGGAGCACAAACCATAAGAATTTATGCAACCACCAACGGATGGAACTTCAACTGGTTTGAAATTGGGGCAACTTCGGGGGCGGTCACCATGCAGTCGGTGAACGGTGCCGCCCAGGTGCAGTCGTTAACAACCGAGACAGGGTTGGATGTGTATCCTAACCCGATTGCCAGCAATTTCAGGCTTCGGATTAATAACGGGGCAACGGGCCAGGTAAACGTTCAGATTTATAATATGTCAGGAGTTCTTCAAAAGCAGTTTTTAGTTTTCAAACCCGATAATTCGGCTACTCAGTTTTACCTTTCGATCGGAGCAATTGCAACAGGTAACTATATTATTAAAGTAACTATGAAAGGCTGGACAGATTCGAAAACCATTGTTAAGCAATGATCGGCTTTTTGTTTTTCTGCTGGGTCTCTCATTACAATTGGTAAAGAGTGACCCAGCGGTATTGCTTTCCGTTATGTTCGCGGTAAATCTGGGATTGCTCTTTGCTCCCGTTTGAAGGAGGCCGGTAGTCAGACTTTTTAATTGGGTGGATCAGATCGCCGGTAAAAATATTTTAAAAGCCGATCCTTTGCCAGGGTTGCTTTCTGCTACAATTGTTCCCCCATGGTTTTCCGCTACCTTTAAGGCAATTGCCAGTCCAACGCCTGTTCCGCTGTATTCTCCCTTACCATGCAAGCGTTGAAACATTTGGAAAATTCTCTCGGCATACTCGGGTTCAAATCCAATTCCATTGTCCGACACGGTAATCAAATGGTAATACTCAGCATTTACGTTGTCGGGCAGTTTTTTAGGAATGTCTTTTTTATCAACTTTTTTCGAGTCAATAATAATGTGGGGAGGAGTATTTTGCTTGCTGTACTTTAAGGCATTGCTAATGAGGTTTTGAAACAACTGTTGCAATGGTCTTTTGTAACCAAGGATATGAGGCAGAGGTTTTACTTCGATCACCGATTTTTTCTGCTCAATATCCACTTCAAGGTCTTCTAGTACTTTTTTCAGCTTTTCATTTAGATCGATCCATTCTTTCTCTTGTGATGAAACATAATCCACGTGTGAGTACTGAAGCAGGTCGTCAACCAAAAGGCCCATTCTTTGCGAAGCGATTTCAATACGCTGGAAGCTTGCTTTTTCTATTTCTGTCAGGCGGTCCAAAAGCTGGCTCTTTAAATGATTGGTGAAGAAATGCACTTTGCGGATTGGTTCTTTTAAATCGTGTGAGGCAGCATGCGCAAACTCTTCGAGTTTCCTGTTAGACCGTTCCAATTCTGCATTCTTGTTCTGCAGTTCAATCGTTTGAAATTGTACCTGTTTGTTCAGTTCCTGTTCAAATAATTTTTGTTCTGTAACATCCTGCGATACACCAAGCAGATGGGTAGGTTTTTGTCCCTGGTCGAAGAAAAGTTTTCCGTGGGTACGTACCCAGCGTGTGGTTCCATCGTTATGTACCACTCTTGCTTCATAGTTTAAAACGCCCGTTTCAAAGGCAGTTTTATAGGCTTTTTCCCTTTCGGGAAGATCAGCCGGATGGATAGCAGAAATGTAGAGGTTTCTATCGTTGGTGTTTGTAATTCCAAAAATTTCATCGAACCGTTTGGATGTGATGACCGTATTGGCCAGTAAATCCACTTCAAACGATCCCAGTTGTGATACCTCAATTGATAAGCGGCTGCGTTCTTCTGCCTCTTCGATTTTTCTGCGGCTAAGAACCTGTGGCGTTACATCAATAGCCACCATCATCACCTTCGAGATTACATTGTTTTCATCCCGTATGGGCTCGTATACGAAGCTTACATATACATCTTCCTTTACACCATTACGAAGAAGCGGAACCTTATGTTCACTTCCCGTGTAGGCGATTCCTGTTTCAAACACATTTTGTAAAATAGGAGCGTAGAAAGCTTCTGCTTCTCTAAGTGCTTCCCAGTAAGGTTTGTTTTCCAATTGTGATCTTTGCCTGCCTATCAGTTGCAAAAACTGGTCATTGGCCACCTCTACCTGGTTGTTTTCCCTGGTAACGATGCAAATGCCTACGGGCGCACTGATCACAAGCTTTCTAAAGTTGGCTTCACTTTCTTTTATTTTTTTTGCGGCCAATACTTTTTCCGTTGTTTCGGTGCAAGCACAAAAGACAGCAACCACTTCGCCTGATTGATTCCGTATTGGACTATATGAAAAAGTGAAGTAGGTCTCTTCAGTGTAGCCATGGCGGTTCATATACAGTATCTGGTCTTCCGACCAATTGGATTTGCCGTCGTTCATCACAGTTTCAGCCAACGGCCCTACAACATCCCATATCTCAGCCCACACTTTTGGACCGGAATTGCCTAGAGCATTAGGATGTTTATCGCCTAAAATAACACGGTAGGCGTCATTGTAAATGGTGATCATTTCAGGTCCCCACCAAACAAACATCGGGAATTGGGAATTGAGTAAAATGCTCGTGGAAACGCGTAAGTTTTCCGGCCAGTTTTCGGGAGGTCCAAGTGGTGTTTTTGACCAGTCAAAAGCCCTGATGAGTGCACCCATTTCACCTGTGCATTCCAAAAAAGACAACTCAGGCTTTTCAACCGTATTCGTTCGCATGGTATGATGAAAGTACAGAAATATCGCTAACGAAACTGCGTTAAAATTGAGCAATAAAAGAGGCTATGGATAAGCCTGATTCGCTTTTAGAGCATTGTGTATTTTTTTCCTTGTATCAACAAATCCAATCTCTATAAATTCCGTCGATATTTTTTTTGGATTATTTTTTTTAGATAGAATATAAATTCAACTTTCATCGTACAGCGCTTATAAAGAACAGTTTTTTCAAACTCGAAGTGTCACTGCAGCGTTCGAATGCTGATTTATCGTTTAAAGCCCTGTTTATCCGCCAATCGGTATATGAATTGTAAAACCCAATTTCAGCACTTACAAATTATGATTAAATCAATTGTATTAGCCGAAGATAATTTAGAGCATTGCTTTTTCTTTAAAAAAGCATTGAAGGAAGCTGCACCGCAAGTAAGTTTTGCTGCGGTACACGACGGGGATCAGCTGATTCAATTATTGGAAAGTTATCTTCCCGACCTTCTGTTTCTCGACATAGGAATGCCCTGTAAAGGCGGTGTTCAATGCATAAAGGAAATAAGGGAACACCGCGCGTACGATTCCATGCCGATTATTGTTTTTTCTGTGTTTGCGGATGACCAGGCAATTCAGGGGGCTTATGGTTATGGTGCTAACTTATACGTTGTAAAGCCCGAAGAGTATGGCTTACTAAAATCAGCTTTGCATACTATTTTATCAATGGACTGGAGCGATCCAAAATCCATTACCGAAAAATTTTTTTCTAAAGAAAGGTATATTCCTTTCACAAATGCAGGTTGACAACCCGGTAAAACGAATTATTGCCGTTGATGTGAACGTCTTAAATTTAAAGCTAAATCCCTCGCGTGAAAATAGCTTTGCTTAGTATGCTGGTAATTACACTGGTTTCCTGTACGGACAGCGCTGAAAACAAACAACTGGAGTCAAGGGTTGACAGCCTGGAACAACAATTGGCAAATAGCTACAAACCCGGTTTAGGTGAATTTATGTTTAACATCCAGGTGCATCATGCCAAGCTTTGGTTTGCAGGGCAAAGCCAAAATTGGAAACTCGCAGATTTTGAAATTCATGAAATCATGGAAGCAATCGATGATATCAAAACATTCAATACAGACCGGCCTGAGATCAAATCTCTTGGAATGATCAGCACTCCGCTTGATAGTGTTAACGCAGCAATTAAACAAAAGGATCCTGCAGCTTTTAAATCAAGTTTCATTCTTCTTACCAATACTTGTAACACATGTCACGAGGCGACCCAACATGGTTTTAATGTGATTAAAATTCCGGATACCCCTCCCGTTTCCAACCAAACATTTAAGAGTGAATAATTAATTTGTGATTACAGATGGATGAACAAAGCAGATTAAAAGAAGTAGCCAAGCTTTTTTTAAAACTTGGCATCATTGGCTTTGGCGGGCCTGCCGTTCATATTGCAATGATGGAAGAAGAAGTGGTCCGAAAAAGAAAATGGATTAACCATCAGCACTTCCTTGATCTTATTGGTGCTACTAATTTAATTCCTGGCCCTAACTCGACCGAGATGACCATGCACATCGGGCATTAGCAGGCCGGCTGGAAAGGACTTGTCGCGGCCGGATGTTGTTTTATTTTTCCCGCAGCAGTTATTACAGGTTTTTCTGCCTGGCCTATTTAGACATTAACGCTGTTAAGATTGTTTTACAGTGCGAGTTTTACAGAAATCAACCGGTGCTTTGTCGTTTAATCAACAAAATGAAAGCTGCATCGGTTGTAAGAAAAAATTTCCTTGCAATATGTACCTGCTACACATTAATAATATTATCTTAGTCGCCAATTACTTGCTATATGAAGAGAGTGCTGCTGCTTATTATGGCCTTTGTTCTTGGCATTAGCTTAAATGCCCAACTGCTAACATGGACGCCACCATTTCCTAAAGAAGATGATCCTTCTCAAACTCTTGCGATTACCGTTGATGCATCAAAAGGTAACCAGGGTTTATTGAATTATACTCCGCTAACAGATGTATATGTCCATATTGGTGTTATTACCAATAAAAGTACAAGCAGCTCCGATTGGAAGCATGTGAATTTTACATGGGCAACAACCACGGCTGCAGCAAATGCACCATCAGCCGGAACAAATAAATGGCAATACACAATTAATGGAAGTTTGCGAACTTTTTTTGGCATAACAGACCCGAGCGAAACAATTCTAAAAATTGCCATTCTTTTCAGAAACGGAAACGGAACAAAAAAGCAAGCCAATTCGGATAACAGTGACATGTACATTCCTGTTTATGGAAACGCGCTTGCTGTTCGCATTGATAATCCTCCATCACAACCAAAATATACACCATCGCCGGAACCTCAAACATGGACGGTTGGAACCAGTTATACCTTTACTGCAAATGCAAGTGCGCTTTCAACAATCAGTTTGTATGTCAATGGAGCTGTTATTAAAACACAGAGCAATGTCCAGACCCTTACTGCAAATCCCACTGTAACTGCAGAGGGCAACCAGCAGCTCATTGCAGAAGCGTATGATGGAACAACTACCAGGTATGATACGCTGAATATTTTTGTTTCACCTTCTTCTTCACCAACTGTTGCATTGCCTGCAGGTGTAAGGGACGGGATCAATTATGAAGCAGGAGATACATCGGTAACATTGGTTTTGAAAGCACCCGGAAAAAATAAAGCAACAGTAATCGGTGATTTTAATAGTTGGATTCAGAATACCAATTACATCATGAACAAAACGCCTGATGGAAAGTCTTTTTGGTTGCGTATTCATCCACTAACGGCGGGAACAGAATATGCTTATCAATATATAGTTGATGATACTATTAAGATTGCAGATCCTTATGCAGAGAAAATTTTAGATCCATCCAATGATCAGTACATTTCTTCATCAACTTATCCGAATTTGAAAGCTTATCCTGCAGGACAAACAGGGATTGTAAGTGTATTGCAGACAGCACAGCCAACGTACAATTGGACAGTAAACAATTTTTCTCGTCCTGATAAGAGGAACCTGGTGATTTACGAATTGCTCCTAAGAGATTTTGTTGCTGCGCATGACTGGAAAACGGTAACAGATAGTTTGAACTATTTGAAAAAACTTGGCATCAATGCAATTGAAGTAATGCCTTTCAATGAGTTCGAGGGGAACACCAGCTGGGGTTACAATCCCGATTTTTATTTTGCTCCTGATAAATATTACGGGCCGAAAAACACTCTCAAAGCTTTTATTGACTCTTGCCATTCAAAAGGAATCGCGGTAATCATGGACATTGCGTTGAACCACTCTTTTGGTTCTTCTCCAATGGTGCAATTGTATTGGGATGCAGCAAACAATCGTCCTGCAGCAAACAATCCATGGTTCAATCCGGTGGCAAAGCATCCTTACAATGTTGGCTACGATATGAATCATGAAAGTCTGGACACGAAATATTATTTTGGAAGAATTACAGAGAACTGGCTGCAACAATATAAGATTGATGGCTTCAGGTTTGATCTGGCCAAAGGATTTACACAAAAACAAACTTGTGATAATTCGGGAAACAATTGTGATGTAAATGCATGGAATGCTTACGACGCTTCAAGAATTGCAATATGGAAAGGTTATTATGATACCCTTCAAAGCAAATCCGCCGGATCTTATGCCATCCTTGAACATTTTGCAGATAACACTGAAGAAAAAGAATTGTCAGACTACGGAATGTTGCTTTGGGGAAATTTGAATTACAATTACACACAAGCTGCGGAAGCAAATATTGCCAACTCCGATTTTTCATGGGGCATTTATACAAGCCGTGGATGGACCAAACCAAATTTGGTTACGTACATGGAAAGTCATGACGAGGAAAGAATTGTTTATTCAACTATTAATGCTGGAGTTGCCGGTTCGGGCTACAACACAAAAGATATAGCTACAGCTTTGAAGCGAATGCAAATGGATGCCGCATTTTTATTTACCATACCTGGTCCGAAAATGCTCTGGCAATTTGGTGAACTGGGTTATGACTATTCAATCAATTATTGCAGCAATGGCACCATTAACAATAATTGCCGCTTAGATCCCAAACCAATACGTTGGGATTATTTGAATGACAGCAGAAGAAAAGCCGTTTACGATACTTATAGTAGTTTGATCAACCTTCGTTACCATCCATGGTATAAAGACGCTTTCATCACCGGCACAATTGATAAAAGTCTCAATGGTGCAACAAAATGGATAAGGGTTTCTTCAGGTGATACCTCGCATTTGGTGGTTGTTGGAAATTTTGACGTAACACCGCAATTCGTTACCGTTACATTCCCCACAGCAGGCACATGGTACGATTATCTGGAAAACACGACAATTACCACAACCGCAACCGCACAAAGTCTTAGTTTAGCCCCGGGTGAATACCATGTATATGTAAACAGGAATGTAAATAATGTAACAACGACACCTGTTGTAAATGTGCCACTGAACAATGACAGGCTCGATGCGAAATTGTATCCCAACCCTGCTTCATCAAATTTTATAATTGAAGTAAATGTGCCGCAAAGCAGCCAGGTGGCAGTGCAACTTTATAACCGTTTGGGACAAGATGCCGGCTCCCTGTATGCCGGGTTCTTGCAAAAAGGAACGCACCAGCTTTCATTAAAAAGAACCAATGTTTCCAATGGAAGCTATTATCTCAAGATTACTACAAAAACTGCGACCAAAACTATTCAAATAACCTTTCAATAATTGAACATGCCAAGAAACATGCAATTAAAAACAGCGGCTATTGAGAAAAGCAGCCATATTGAATATTTCAATATTGCCGTTTCGGTCGACTGTGTCATTTTTGGATATGATGATAAGAAATTGAAAGTACTGCTTATTAAATCCGACCTCGAAGAATTTGAAGATTTGAATTCTTTATTAGGTGACCTGGTAAGACCTGATGAGGACCTGGAAGACGCTCCCTACAGGGTATTGCATCAACGAACAGGATTACATGACGTTTATTTAGAGCAGGTGCAAACCTTCGGAAAACTGGGACGCCATCCTTCAGGGCGCGTTGTTACGGCTGCTTATTATTCTTTGGTTGATATCAAGAGTCATAAACTGCAATTGACTGCAAATGAATTGCATTGGCATAATGTAAACCAGATAGACAGGCTGGCCTTCGATCACAAACTCATTTTTGATACTTGCCTTCAACGTTTGCGTGAAAAAATTTTGGAGCACCCCGTTATTTTCAACTTGCTGCCTGAAAAGTTTTCGCTGCGTGAACTGCAGGACCTATATGAAGCCATTTTAGGAGTTGAACTGGACAGAAGGAATTTCAGAAAAAGAATTACACTGAAAAACTGGCTTGTTGATTTAAATGAAATGGAGGAAGATGTTCCGCACCGTCCGGGAAAATTATACAAGCTAAGAACGCACCTTAAAAGCAATGGCAGAATTGTAAAGGCAAAACCGGAAAAGATTCCTTTGTAATATCTGTCAAATGCTGGGTTGCTTTGATACCCGTTAACATGATATTAATCAGTTATTAAAAAAAAGATTTAGAAATTTTTTCAAAAGACTTAAAAAATATTTATAATTGTGTCCTTAATACACATTACTGCTTTAAAGACTCTCATTTAAAAATTTGGAATTGCTTATGACTATGAGAAAGCTGCTTTACTCGATTGGAGTACCCGTACTCCTTCTATTTTCATTTGTAGGTTTTGCACAAGACAGAGTGATAACGGGAAGGGTTACCGATTCTACGGGACTTGGTATTCCTAATGTTTCAGTGACCGTTAAAGAACAGGCCAGCAGAGGTACTACTACTTCTTCTGATGGTGCCTATTCTATTTCAGTTTCTGCCAATGCCAGAACGCTTGTATTTAGTTCAGTTGGTTATGCAAGAAGAGAAGTTCCTATTTCCGGCACCACTGCTAACGTTAGTTTGCAATCAACTGCATCTGATTTAAATGCGGTTGTGGTTATTGGTTATGGAACTGTAAGAAAAAAGGATTTGACCGGTTCGGTTACGGCCATCACTGCAAAAGATTTTAATAAAGGAGCTATCGTGACTCCTGAGCAATTGATTGCAGGAAAGGTTGCCGGTGTTCAAATCACTTCCAACGGAGGTGCTCCGGGCTCAGGAAGTACAATCCGTATTCGCGGAGGTGCTTCTTTGAATGCAAGTAACGATCCGTTGATTGTGATTGATGGTGTTCCTGTTGATAACGGTGGGATTGCAGGAACCGCTAATGCACTAGCCATGATCAATCCGAATGACATTGAATCATTCAACATTTTAAAAGATGCATCTGCAACTGCTATTTATGGTGCAAGAGCGTCAAATGGTGTGATCATTATCACTACCAAAAGAGGAAGAGGTGGCAAGCCGAAATTTACTTTCAGCACACAAAACACTGTTTCCACGCTTCCAAAAAAAGCAGATGTTTTGTCGCCAAGTGAATTCAGGGCCTACGTGCAATCGCATGGTACGCCTGCACAAATTGCTTTGATGGGCAATGCTAACACAGACTGGCAGAATGCGGTTTATGATAACGCATTTATGACCGATAATAACATCAGTGTTAGTGGTGCTGCTAAAAATTTGCCTTACCGCGTATCGCTTGGATATTTAAACCAGGATGGAATTTTAAAAACCGGAAGCCTTGCCAGAAAATCTGCATCGGTTACCTTAAACCCTGTGTTGTTGGACAATCATTTAAAAATTGACATCAACCTTAAAGGTGCAATAAACAATACAAGATTTGCTGATGAGGGTGCAATCGGCAATGCCGTTCGTTTCGATCCCACACAGCCTGTTAATACAAAAGGAAGCAGGTTTGACGGTTATTTCCAATGGCTTGATCCAAATTCAACAACAGGATTGAAAAAATTAGCTCCGCTAAATCCTGTTGGTTTGCTGGAAGAAAGAACCGATAAGAGTGATGTGAAGAGAAGTATTGGAAACATCCAGTTCGATTATAAAGTTCACTTCCTGCCTGATTTGCACGTCAATGTTAACCTGGGCTACGATGTATCAAAAGGCGAAGGAACCGTGTTCGTTCCTGACAGTGCGGCATCTGCTTATATGCGTTCTCCTGATGCCAAGCATGGCGGCGTAAACAACAGGTATCTGCAGACAAAAACAAATACACTTCTTGAAACGTATTTGAATTATGCTAAGGACATCAAATCAATCAGAAGCCGGATTGATGCCACTGCAGGATATTCTTATCAAAGATTTTTGACGACAAACACTTATGCTGACAAATCTTCAAACGGTGTACTTTATCAAAAACCCGATGGAAGTTTAGATACCGCAGTGATAGCAGGTGCACAACGCTGGAATCCTTATTCTGACAGGACAGTTGATGGGTATTTAATTGGTTATCCAAGCTATCCCAACGATAAGCCTGAAAATAGGTTGATATCGCTATTCGGCCGTTTCAATTATACGTTTGAAGGTAAATACATTCTAACAGGAACCATCAGGCGAGATGCATCTACAAGATTTGCCGAAGGCAATTGGGTAGGCTGGTTCCCTTCTGGTGCTTTTGCATGGAGAATGAAGGATGAAAACTTTTTGAAAAATTCCGGAACGATCAGCGATCTTAAATTAAGATTGGGATATGGTGTTACCGGTCAGCAGGAAGGGATTGGCCTGTACGATTATTTGCCTCGTTATTCTCAATCCAATGCGCAGGCACAGTATCAGTTGGGCAACGCATTCTATCCAATGTATCGACCAGCCGGTTACAATCCTAATTTGAAATGGGAACAAACCGGAACATATAATGCTGGTTTAGATTATGGTTTCCTGAATAACCGCATCAACGGTTCAATTGATTTTTATTTGAAGAAGACCAAGGACCTGCTCAACGTGATAGATCAACCTGCAGGAACCAATTTTTCCAACAAAACAATCGCCAACATCGGTCGCATGGAAAACCGTGGTGTTGAATTAACTATTAACACGCAACCTATCAGAAACAGAAACGTTTCATGGGATCTTGGTTTCAACGTTACCTATAATAAAAATGAAATCACCAAGCTTACCTACACAAACGATCCAAACTTTCCGGGTAATTTAACGGGAGGGATTGCAGGCGGTGTCGGAAGCACCATTCAAATCAATTCAGTCGGATATGCAAGAAACGCTTTCTATGTATATCAACAGGTCTATGATAAAGATGGAAAACCAATTGAAGGATTGTTTGAAGACCGCAACCGTGATGGTGTGGTCAACAACCTTGATTTGTATCGTTACAAATCCCCTGATCCAACAGTATTCCTTGGTGCTTACTCAAATGTTAGTTGGAAAAAATGGGACGGTGGATTTACACTTCGTGCCAACATCGGAAACTATATGTATAACAACCGTTTCTCTAACACCGGTGTTCAAAGAAACATTATTGACCCGCTTGGATTTTTGGCCAACGGTTCACGCAATGTGCTTGAAACCAACTTCACAGGAAATGGAGATAAATATTTCTTATCAGATTACTATATAGAAAACGCTTCTTTCCTGAGAATGGATAATATCAATGTAGGATACAATGCCGGAGATGTGATCAGTAAGAATACCAACCTAAGAGTGGGTGTTGCCGTGCAAAATGTATTTACAGTTACAAAGTACAAAGGGGTTGACCCTGAAGTATCAGGCGGTATTGATAATAATTTTTATCCAAGACCAAGAAATTATGTTCTCAGTGTCAACTTCAATTTTTAATTAAACGGTTGCTAAAATAATTCTCATGAAAAAAAGAAATTTTAAAACAAGCGTTTTACTGCTGCTTGGTTTTTCTATAGTTTTTTCGTCTTGCTTAAAATATCCAAATCTTAAGCCGACGAATGATGTTACTTCTGAAACAGTTTATTCAACGCCTGCAGGTTACAAACAGGTTCTTGCAAAAGTGTATGGAGCTTTTGCATTAACGGGTAACCAGGGACCCGCCGGCAACGGAGATGTACAGGGTATTGATGAAGGTTTCTCTGATTTCTTCCGGCTGTACTGGAAGGCTCAGGAGTTAAGTACAGATGAAGCTGTGATTGCATGGGGTGATATTGGTATCCAGGATTTTCACAACATGAACTGGAGTGCGAACAATCCTTTCCTCACAGGTCTTTATTATCGTTGCATGTATCAAATTACTTTGTGTAACGAATTTATTCGCCAATCTTCGGATGCTAATCTTGCAAAAAGAGGTATTTCTGGATCGGATGCTGATAATATTCGTCAATATGCAAGAGAAGCACAATTTTTACGAGCCTATCAATATTGGGTATTGATGGATTTGTTTGGAAATCCGCCGTTCGTTACCGAAAACAGTGCCATAGGTGGTACGCCACCGCCACAGGCAAGCCGCAGTCAAATCTTTTCTTACATAGAAGATCAGTTGAAACAAATTGAGCCTAACATGCCGGCAACAAATGAATATGGCCGTGCAAACAAAGCTGTCGTGTGGGCACTGTTGGCAAGATTGTATTTGAATGCCGAAGTTTATACAGGAACTGCTCATTATGCTGATGCACTGACTTATTCGAAAAAAGTAATCGATCTTCCTAACTATTCTTTATTGAGCAATTATCGTTGGTTGATGCTTGCTGATAACAATGTCAACAACCCTGAATTTATTTTTACAATTAATTATGATGGACTGAAAACAACAGGATATGGTGGAACAACCTTCCTTACGCATGCCGAAGTAGGCGGATCAATGCCTTCTTCCAATTTTGGGGTCGGCGGCGGATGGGCAGGAATTCGCGCAACAAAAAATTTGGTGAATCTTTTTCCTGATGCAAATGGCAGTACAGATAAAAGAGCTCAGTTCTATTCTTCAGGACAAAACCTTGAAATCGCCAACCAAACCGATTTTACACAAGGTTATGCCGTAACAAAATACAGAAACGTGAAAAGAGATGGCAGCATGGGACAGAGCCAGGATTTCTCCGATATCGATATGCCTCTTTTCCGATTGGCAGAAATGTATTTGATTTATGCAGAAGCTGCGTTGCGCACAAACAGTGCTCCGGATATTGCTAATGCACTTACTTACATTAACAAATTGCGCGGTCGTGCTTATGCAAATGATCCTTCAAGCACAACCGGAAATATTTCTCAGAGCCAGTTAACACTTGATTTCATTTTGGATGAAAGAGGAAGAGAATTGTATTGGGAAGGTTTTCGCCGCACAGACTTAGTTCGCTATAAGAAATTTGTCGAAAGCAGTTATCTGTGGCCATGGAAAGGCGGAGTCAGTGGTGGAACGGGTGTTGCTCCCTATTTGGCGCTCTATCCAATTCCTTCAAGAGACATTAATGCCAATACAAACCTTAAACAAAATCCGGGCTATTAAAATTTAATTGATTGCGTTATGAAAAATATATTGAAATATCTTTTGTCATCGGTTGGCTTCATGGTTGTTCTTGCTTCCTGCAAAAAGGATGAACACAAGATCTATTACGAAGGAGGAACGGCCCCGGCACTAACGGCTGCGTTTACAACAACGTCAACACTTGACAGCACACATAAAAACGATCCGGCATTAAAATTAAGCTGGACTAACCCTGATTACCAGTTTACAACAGGAGTGAGCTCACATGATGTCACTTATTATTTACAAGTTGATACTACAGGTTCCAACTTTACAAATCCAAACAAACTTGAAGTTTCTATTTCAAAGGATTTGTCTGTGAACTATACTGTCAAAGAATTAAACGGGCTTCTTTCAAGAATGAATTTGCTTGAAGATATTCCGCACAATATGGAATTCAGAATAAAAGCAACGTTGGATAATAATTCTGTTCCTCTTTATTCAAATGTGATTAAGCAAACCATCACTCCATATTTGGATGTGGTTGTTCCGCTGCCACCAACAGGTGATTTGTATATTACCGGAAATGCAATGGCAAGCGATTGGACAAACAGTCCACCTGCAAATCAAAAAATGACCAAAGTAAGTAAAGTTGAATACACTATTACTGTTCCGCTGGTTTCTGGTAAGCAATACAAATTTTTATCAACTCCCGGTCAGTGGCAACCACAATATGGTGGTAAGGATAAAAATGGCGGAGACCTGGCCTACAATATGGGACTTCCGGGGCAATCTGATCCTGACGCTATTCCGACTCCTGATGCTGCAGGAAATTATAAGATCACGGTAAACTTTAAAACAGGTAAATACACTGTTGACAAACAATAAATAAAACACCAATTAAAAGAGTATGAAAAAAATTATTTCCATATTTTCTATTGTTGTTACAGCAGCTTTTGTATTTACAAGCTGTACCAAAGTAGAATCATTGCCCTATTATTCAAAAGGCAATGCTGTTACGCTTTCGGCCAATAAAACAACGGTAGCACCAACAGCTGCTGAGGCAACAACCAGCGTAGTGAACTTTTCCTGGACAAGTCCAAAATATGCTACTGATACAACCAACTATAAGTTTATCCTTGAAGTAGATTCAACAGGTAAAAACTTTGCAAATGAAGCAACCAAAACCGTAACAGGTACGCTGGGGACTTCTTTGACCGGAAGAGAGCTTAATTCCATTTTATTGAATAAGGGTTATGCAGTGGGCACCCCGGTTACCCTTGATGTAAGACTGATGTCTTCTTACGGTAATAACAATGAACGTTATACTTCAAATGTTATCAAGCTTACGGCAACACCGTTCAGCGATCCATCAGCTTTAACAACGGATAAAACTTCGGTTAGCGGTTCGCTCGCTACAGCTTCTCAATCGTCTGCTACTTTCCAATGGGGACCTTCTTTTCCTGGCTATTCAGGAACAGTAAGCTATGTTTTGCAATACGATTCAGCAGGTAAAAACTTTGCATCACCACACAGCATTTCGCTCGGCAATTCTATATATTCAAAAGCTTTCACTGTTAGTGAAATGAACAACACTGCTTTGGATGAAGGCGTTGCTGGTGGGACAACTGGTAAAATTGAATACCGCATTAAAGCAACTACTGCTCAAGGTGCAGTTGCTTACTCTAATGCAGTTTCTGTTACTGTTCAGACCTATGTTCCAATGTATCACATGTATATTGTTGGAAGCATGCAGGGATGGGATATCAATAATCCTTGGGAAATTATCAGCGATCGTGCAGATTCAAGATGGGGCAAAGTGTTTTATAGCTATGTGAAGTTCAATGCCGGTGATGAATTTTTATTTGTTCAAACAAAAGGCGATTGGAATTCCAAATATGGAGCAACGGGCGGCTCGGGAACTACATTCGATATCGGAGCTCCCGGAAATGGAAATAACTTTGTTATTCCTGCAACAGGTGTCTACCGCGTTACAATTGATCTGGGTGCAAACAAAGCTTACGTACAACAAAAACAAGTAGGTGTTGTTGGTGATATGCAAAGTTGGGATCCTTCCAACCCGATTTATGGTTCTTTGTTGCAAAAAGATCAATTCTTAATTCTTGCCAATTCGAGTGGCTCTGATGCCTTTAAGTTTCATGATGGTCCGGCTTGGGATAATAGCAGCCCCGACAAAGCAAGATGGTGGGGACAAGGTGATGCTCCGGGCTTATTGGATAAGGACGGAAATGGAGCAAACCTTATTGCCACCGGAACACCCATGACAAGAGCAATTTGGGACGGGACTGATCCGCAGCAACTGAAATATTCTCTTTCAAAAGCTCAACTCCGTGTTGTAGGTGGCGATGCCGCTCTCGGCAACTGGGATCCAAACAGTGCATTGAACATGACATACATTGGCAATGGAAAATGGCAGGCAACATTTACCCTGTCATCCAATGCGGAATTCAAATTTGTTTCCGAAGAAGGCTGGTCATTCAATTACGGTGGAAGTGGCGGAAGCGCAAACAGCGGAACCATTTCTCAAAATGGTCCGAACCTTAATAAGCCTGCAGGAACTTACACGGTTACTGTGGATGAATACAATCAAACATACACAATCATGTAATGTTTTTTAACTGATCAAACAAAAGAGGCTGTCTGATTCAGATAGCCTCTTTTGTTTTAAGTTAGCAATCTCATTTAGCCTTATCAAATTTCCCTCACATGCAAAAGATTTCATTATTTCTTTTTTCATTATTTCTTTTTCATTCTTCATTTGGCCAGGTTCGCAAGCATACCAATTTCGATGATAATTGGAAGTTTCATTTTGGCAATGCTTCCGATCCTTCCAAAGATTTTAATTACGGCATTGCAACTATTTTTTCTAAAACCGGTGCCGCACAGGGAACGGCAATCGATCCAAAATTTAAAGACAGTGGATGGAGAAATTTAGATCTACCACATGATTGGGCAGTGGAGTTGCCGTTCGTGGAATCAAAAAGTTTTGATGTGATGGCACATGGTTACAAGCCGGTTGGTGGTTTGTTTCCTCAAACAAGCATCGGATGGTATCGCAAACATTTTTTTGTTTCTAAAAAAGATTCTGGCCAGCGATTTCAAATTCAGTTTGATGGTGTTTTTCGAGATGCCAATTTTTGGATCAATGGATTTTATTTAGGAAATAATAAAAGCGGTTATGTTGGTGCATCTTACGACATTACGGATTATCTCAACTACGATAAGGAAAATGTGTTGGTAGTCCGGGTTGACGCTACTCAATACGAAGGTTGGTTTTATGAAGGCGCCGGAATTTACCGCCACGTGTGGCTGAATCAATTCAACAATCTTCACATTGCAAATGATGGAGTCTTTGCTTATTCAAAAGTTGTGGGAAATAGGGCAACGATTACGGTTGAAACCTCTTTAGAAAATCAAAGTCTTTCTTCAGCAAAACAAACAGTTCTCAGTTATATCACTGATCGAAACGGGAAAAAAATCAATCAATCAAAGGAAGAAACAATTTCATTAGGCGTAAATAGTGGGGGTGTTGTAAAACAAAATCTTTCAGTGTCAAATCCGCACCTGTGGTCACTTGATGATCCATATCTGTATCGCATCGTTTGTCTTGTAAAACAAAATGGAAAAACAATTGACAGTATTAATCAGCGTTTCGGTATTCGAACAATTTCAATAAAGCCCAATGGTGTTTTTCTTAATGGACAGTATATAAAAATTCAAGGCACCTGCAATCACCAGGACCATGCGGGTGTTGGCACTGCAATGCCTGATTACTTGCAATACTATCGTGTTCATCTTTTAAAAGAGCTGGGATCTAACGCAATGCGAACTTCTCACAATGCACCAACACCGGAGTTACTTGATGCCTGTGATAGTTTGGGAATGTTGGTATTGGATGAAAACCGTTTGTTGAACAGCAGCCCCGAATATGTAAGTCAATTTAGACGTTTGTTGCTTCGCGACAGAAGCCGCACCTGTGTTTTTCTTTGGTCGATTGGTAATGAAGAGGGTTGGGTGCAAACACAAGATGTCGGAAGAAGAATTGCTCAATCCTTACTGAATATTCAAAAAGAACTAGACCCAACAAGAGTAAGTACCTACGCTGCCGATGTTGCTGATGTTTATCATGGCATTAATGAAGTGATTCCTGTTCGAGGATTTAATTATCGACACGTAGGTGTCGCCGATTATCATAAAGATCATCCCAATCAACCCATCATCGGAACGGAGATGGGAAGCACTGTCACCACCCGGGGCATTTATACAAAAGATACCGTCAATGCTTATGTTCCGGACCAGGATATTACGGCACCCTGGTGGGCAAGTACCGCAGAAGCATGGTGGACATTGGCTGCATCAAATAATTATTGGTTAGGTGGTTTTGTTTGGACAGGCTTCGATTATCGTGGTGAACCAACGCCTTACGAATGGCCAAATATTAATTCGCATTTTGGAATTATGGATGTATGCGGCTTTCCCAAAAATATTTATTACTACTATCAAAGCTGGTGGACAAACAAAGATGTTTTGCATATTTCACCGCACTGGAACTGGAAAGGAAAAGAAGGGCAACCGATTGATGTTTGGGTAAACACCAATGCAGATAATGTTGAATTGTTTTTGAACGGAAAAAGTTTAGGCAAGAAAGATATGCCAAGAAACAAACATTTGCAGTGGAATGTAAATTACGAGCCGGGAACTCTTGAAGCAATTGCTTATAAAAATGGGAAGAAGCTCACATCAAAAGTTGAAACAACAGGCGCTCCTGCCGAAGTTGTAGTGACACCTTACAAAACAACCATACTGGCCGATGGAAAAGACGCGACGGTTCTAAACATCAGTGTTGTTGATAAGCAGGGAAGAGAAGTGCCTGATGCAAATAACCTGATTCATTTTTCAGTAAAAGGCGATGCAAAGATCATTGGCGTTGGCAATGGTGATCCAAGCAGCCACGAACAGGATAAATATTTTGATACCGCTGCGCAAAGGCATTTATTCAATGGTAAAGCACAGGTAATTATTCTTGCTGGTAAGACGCCAAGTAATATTCAATTCGACGCAAGAAGCGAAGGATTGTGGACTGGTTCGACAGCCATTTTTTCAATCCAACCAGAGGCTGCCATTAGTTCTTCAACAAAATCATCTTCAACAAAAAAGGAAATTGGAAATGTTTTAGGTGCAGATATTTCTTTTCTTCCTGAACTGGAGTCAAAAGGAGTGAAATTTTCTGACAAAGGAGTTCAAAAAGATGCGATTGAAATTCTAAAGGACCATGGATTTAATTATATCCGTTTGCGGATCTTCAACAATTCCGCGGCAGACAGTGGTTATTCACCACAAAAGGGTTTTTGCGATTTAGTACATACTATGCAAATGGCAAAGCGAATTAAAAAAGCCGGATTGAAATTTTTACTTGATTTTCATTACAGCGATTATTGGGCTGATCCGGGAAAACAATTCAAACCATCAGCTTGGAAAGGGTTAAATTTTTCGCAGTTGAAAGATTCAGTTTATCAATTCACCAAAAAAGTGATTACAGAATTGAAAGTACAAGGCACAGAGCCTGATATGGTCCAGATTGGAAATGAAATCAATCATGGAATGATCTGGCCAGAAGGACATGTAAATCATTTCGATAGTCTTGCCCAATTATTTAAAGCAGGTACAGAGGCTGTGCTGAGCGTCGACCCGAAAATCATCATCATGATGCATATTGCGCTTGGTGGACAAAATGACGAATCGGTTTTCTTTATCAATAACATGCTGGCAAGAGGCGTAAACTTTGATGTAATTGGTGAATCCTATTATCCGAAATGGCACGGAACATTGAGTGACCTGCAAGACAATTTGAACAGTCTTGCAAAGCGATATGACAAGGATGTTATCGTTGTTGAATATTCGCAATTAAAAAAAGAGGTAAATGATATTGCATTCAATGTCGCAAATGGAAAAGGGAAGGGAACTTTCATTTGGGAACCATTGAATACATGGGAAGCCATTTTCGACCGTGACGGTAAATCCAACAATTATCTTTTGATCTACGACCAGATCAGTAAGCAGTATTTAAAGAAAAAATAGTTTACTTTTAGTTAAGCACATGAGAATTTTCCAATGAAAAAGGCATTCGGTTACCGAATGTCTTTTTTTTCAAGTTTCCAGAACATTCATCCTTGAAATGCCCATTATTAGATGAATATGGATCGTGAAAGCAAGGCAAGCGCAAAAACGAAAAATCAACTTACATCTTTTTGGTGGTCGATAATGAAGGAAATAATTTCTTCCGGCTGCGTTGAAATTCTTGAAATGGCATCATTAATATCTTCCCGGCTTACTTGTGCGGCAAAAGAAGGCGTCTTCAATTTTTTCTGAATGCTTTTTATATCCATGCCTTCGTAACGGGTTGGACGGATCAAAGCCGCAGCATGAATGAAACCTGACAGTTCATCAAAAACATAAATCATCTTGTCCATCGTGTTTTCAGGCTCTACACCAAAATGTCTTGGGCCATGTGAAGCAATGCAATGAATAATGGTCGGATCAATATTTCTTTTTTCCAGCTCTTCAATTATTACCCGGCAATGATCGTTTGGATATTTTTCCCAATCGGCATCATGTAGCAAACCCGCCAACCACCATTTGTGAGCTTCTTCCTCAGAGAGATGTTCTTTTTTCAATGCCCATGATTTCATCACCACGGCCACTTGCTTCATATGCAAACGCAGGCGTTCATTTTCCACCCATTCATTTAATAATTGAAGAGCTTCCTGTTCCGATAAAATATTTCCCGTGTTGGCAACATCGCCAAACCGATCTCTTCCCAAAGGTTGTATTGCTTCAGTCATTTTAGTTCTTTCAAAGCAAGATACATTCTGTTTGATTTTCTTTCTTTGAAAAACTATTTTTTACTGCCTGCATTATTCTTTGTTTCCTTAAAATCCGCTCCTAATTCACCATTGTTCATTTCACCTTCCTGTCTGTCCACCTTACTGATGTCTTCAATGCCATGTTGTTTTTCGTTTCGGCTTTGCTGTGAATTGCTTATCCGGCCAATACCACCATTTTGCTTATCCAAATCGGGCGAGCCTGTTGTTTCTTTGATCATAATTTTTTAAAGTAGATGAAAGAATAGTGCCATTGTAATAGCAAATTGATCGGTTAGCTTGAATGATCGTGTAAAATTTTCCAACCTTGCTTTCTATGAATAAAAACCAGTGAGTAACGGCCGCTTCTTTCTTTTAAATTGTTCCCATACAACACAAATTTTCCGGTGAGCAGGGCATAGTCTTTTCCAAGTGAGCGAACGACCATTTCTTCAAAACGCAAATTTTGCTTTGGCATGTTGCCATTGAAAAATCCTTTTTGATAGTTTTCTTTCATTCCGGAAATCCCAACAGGTCCGTTTGGTAACATAAATGTGGCAGTAATGTCATACAAAGAAAGAAATGCATCAAGATCGCCCTTGTTCCAATCTTCTGCTGATTTGTTCATAGCAGTAACAATTTCATTTTGTGTACTGACTGAAATGTTTTTCGACGGGGAGCAACTGTAAAGAAAGAATACAATTGTTGTAAGCAGCGTTGTTACTTTAGTTGACATGTATTTAAGTTTTTGATAAGCAACAAGTTACTGTTCATTTACGAATTGTAATAAACAACCACACTCAAGGGGGCCAACCAAAAACTGTCTTTTGATTTTATTTGTAAAGCATGTGGTTTGTTGTGGTCTTTTTTCAACACCCATTGATCGTCTTTTGAATCCAGGATTTTTTTCCCATTTCCAAACCAGTCCGGTATCTTAAAAGAAATTTCTTTTTCTGAAAGATTAAACAGACAAATCAATCTGCCGTCATCCACCGAAGATTTACGCATCAATGTAAATCCGTTTTCCTCAAATGTTTCAACCCTAATATCTTTTTTCAAAAAATTTTTAAAAACACGATTAGTATTCCGTAGCCCAATCAATTCTTTATGCCATTGCAAAATAACTTTGTGGTGACCTTCATTTCTTTTTTCCCAATGAATTTTAGATGAGTTGAATGTTTCTTCTGATTGCGGATCAGGACTTTCACCATCAAATCCAAATTCCCTGAATTCGTTTTTTCTTCCTTCCTGCACAGCTTTGATTAATTCTTTATCGGAATGAGAAACAAAATAAAAGAATGGTGTATCATCAGCATATTCTTCTCCCATAAAAAACATGGGAACATAAGGTGAAAGCAAAACGGCTGCAGCAGCAAGTTTGATTCTTTCAAAATCAATCTGCATGCAAAGTCTTGCACCATCAACACGGTTACCAACCTGGTCGTGGTTTAAGCTGAAGACAATAAATTTATTTCCGGGTATGCCTGCCGAGGAAGCACCGTATTTTCTTTTTCTGAATCTTACCCACTCCCCACTGTGAACAAAGCCGTCAGTGTAAGCTTTTGCCAGTTGTTTCATGGAATAAAAATCATAGTATCTTTTTTGGTCTGCAGGGTTTAGCAGCACGTACAACGCGTGATGAAAATCATCGAGCCATTGCGCCGTAAAACCAAAGCCTCCTTCATCAACTGCTTTTACAACCTTAGGATCATTCAAATCACTTTCAGCAATGAGATGAAATTTTCTTCCCTTGCTTTTTTCCAACTGCGCAATTTCGTTTTGTGTTTTTTGCCAAAAATGAACTGCTCCGTTATCAAATATTGCATGTATCGCATCGCACCGCAACCCATCAATATGGTAATGGTCAAACCAATAAATGATATTGTTTGAGAAATAATCTCTTACACCGTCACTCCATTCTCCATCAAAATTGATCGCATCTCCCCAAGGCGTGTGATACTTATCAGTAAAATACGGACCAAACAAGGAAAAGTAATTTCCCTCCGGACCAAGATGATTATAAACAACATCAAGAATAATAGCAATATTTTTTTGATGGCAAGCATCAACTAACTTTTTCAAACCATCCGGTCCACCATAAGAATTTTGTACAGCGTAAGGGAAAACCCCGTCATATCCCCAATTACGGTTTCCCGGGAATTGAGCGATGGGCATTATCTCAATTGCGTTGATGCCGAGTTCTTTCAGCTCATCTAATCTGCAAATAATTGACTCAAAATTTCCCTCGTCGGTAAAAGTTCCCACGTGCAGTTCATAAATGATCATTTCTTCTAAAGGAATTCCTTTCCAGGCCTCATCATTCCATTTATAATTTTTGTGAATTACAAGTTGAGAAGGACCATGAACACCCTGCGGCTGAAAATTGGACGCGGGATCGGGATAATCTTTTTCTCCATCAGGTTTGAAGAAATAGAGTACATCCCCGGGCAAATGTTCTATTGAAACATTCCAATATCCTTCTTCGTTTTTCTGCATTTCAAATTGCTTATCGACAGGCTTTACTATATGCAAAGACATCTTCTCTTTCCCCGGAGCCCAAACACTAAAAACGATTTCTTTTTCTTTTTTTATTGCAGACTGTAATTCCATTCTTGAGATGTGAATGCATTAGATCAAAAATGATTCCACGCATGGCAGCCTTTGGTGTAGCGTAATTGAACTTCGTAATGTTACGATTCAGTCAGTAAAATCCATAGAACGAAAATCGGTCAGTTTTTCTATTGTCTGGCATGGCTTGTAATGATAGTTTTGTGTCAGAAGTTGATTGATGCATATCAGTCAGTCCCGATGTCCTAAAAAAACCGTCCAGTAAGTTTTTTAAAATCCGAATCCGAAAAACCAATCCAATATCAATCAACTTCTTTTTTTTATCCTTTCCTTGAAAAACTAATCCTGAAAAACCTTTCCTATCCTTTGAAAGACGAATGGCCGTTTTGCTAACCATTTAACCTATTGAAATGTGTGTATTGAAAACCGTGGCGTCTAAACGAATCCTCATTGTCGATGATGACATTGATTTATTAATGTTGCTCGAACGCCAGCTAGAAAAACAAGGCTACGAACTGGAAACCGCAGTAAGCCTTTCCGAAGCCGAAGAAATCATTTCGTATTTTGAACCACACCTCGTTCTTCTTGATGTAAACATTCGCGGTGAAGACGGACGTCAGCTTTGCTGGAAATTAAAAAAGCAAAGTTTTTCCGATGTCAAAGTCGTGATGATATCAGGCTTTGATTATGACTCTTCAAGGGCGGCACTTTTTGGTGCAGATGATATTTTGCCCAAACCATTCAACATGGAATTTTTGTTGAGCAAAGTAGAAACCATGGTGTCCTGATTTCAGCATTGACAAAAGAATAGAGGATCGAAACCAATGGGGTTCCAACACATATTTGTCAAAATGATGAACAAGGATTAACAAGAGTTAAGCTGCCGAACTGCCGATACCCCACAAATTGGCGAAGTCTGAAGTTTTTCTTTCCCATGATTGAACAGAAGCCTGTCCTGGTTTTACTGAACGAACTAACACGGGGCCTCTTTGCACTAATTTTCTTTTTCGTTTTTGATTTTCATTTCTCATTTCCATTTTCACATGTTTTAATGAATGAGTTTTGAAAACCGTGCCAAAAAAAATTTGTGGATTCATCATTGGTTCAATTGATATTTATTTTGCCTTAGGATCTATGGCTGAAAAAAAAATGCTTCACCGTGGATGTTGTACTCATTGGTGCCAGTATAATGAACGTAAGCGTTAGCCATGGTTTTAAAACAATTGCAGCAAAAAGAATGGTAATAAAAAACTCGTGAAACAATCACTTGTCTTAAAAAACAATTGTGCGACGATGTTCAATTGTGCAAAGAGGTAAGACAATGCAGAAGCCATGTTCCAGCTTTGAAGTTTCCGCACGTGAATCATGCTCAAAATCAGGTTCTTTAATTTTTCTTTCTAAATTTCAAACAATAATTTTGGCGCTCAGGCCAACTTAGCTCAGTTGGTAGAGCAGCACCCTCGTAATGTGCAGGTCGTCGGTTCAAGTCCGATAGTTGGCTCTACTATTTTCTGCCTAGTAAAACAAACTCTTCATTTCACAGGCATAATTTCTGTGCAATTGTTTTTATAAAAACTTCAATTATGGCAGAAATTCATGTTCAAACAAAAAAACATCAAACCAATCCTGCATGGTTGTGGATTGTGATCGGTATACTGGTGGCAGCAGTTGTAATTTATTTTGTTACAAGAAATAAATCAACAAACAACAACACCAATCAAACTCAGACAAACACAACATCGTTTCTGGAAATTGATCAGCATGCAAATAATACTTTCTTTTTAAGTGCAGCCTGATCAAATTCATTAAACATTTTAAAAACAAAATAACTATGGATAAAATGAAACACAGGCGCCTTCAGGAGCTCGATCGCTCCGATTTTGAAATTGTGAAGGGCGAACCCGATATAAGGGGTTGGGATGTAAAAACCACAACCGGAAACAAGATTGGGGAAGTAGAGGATCTTATCATTGACGCGCAACAAAAAAAAGTTCGTTACATGGTTGTTGACTTAGACGATAACGATCTCAAACTCGATCATCGCAAAATATTATTGCCGATTGGTCTTGCAGAACTGGATAAAAAAGAGGATGATGTAATTGTTCCAAACGTTCAGGCGGAACAATTAAAATTGCTTCCCCGCTACGATGTGGACAATATGAACCCGGAAACAGAAAGAAAGATTTGTTCGATCCTTGGCAGAAAGATGGAAGCCAGTCCAGCATCAAATGAAAATGTCAATTCAGATTTTTATGAGCATGATTATTACAACGATGATAATCTGTACAAAAACCGTTTGCATGAGGCTCGTCCAGCAAAAAAGGAATCAGAATATGAAAGTGGACTCAAGCTTTGGGAAAGAAGAAGCGAAGGTGGGATTGTTCCCGATGACAACTATCGTGAAAATGAAATTAATGAGGATGCAAGGATGGAAATGGTTCGCAACAGAAGGCATTCCTATGAACAACGTCGTGGCGGTGGGTTTGGAAGAGATCGTTACTTGCAAAATGATCGGTCGGAGCGAAGGGATAATAGCATCGAAGGGAGAATTCGTGATGAGGGCTTAAGAGACGCCTAGTTAAATCTTCGGCAGCCAGTGGCTGCCGTATTTGTATGCTCTACATTTGCCCAATGGCTTTATTGAAGGTTTCGGCAATAGAAAAAAAAGAAGAAAATAATTTTGTTTTAAAGAACATTTCTTTTGAACAAGACTTGCTGCAAAATATAGCTATTGCGGGTGCGACTGGATCAGGAAAAACCACTTTGTTGAAAATTATTGGGGGATTAATTCAACCAACATCAGGAGAAATTTTGTTTAAAGGGCAAAGGGTGAAAGGTCCCGAGGAAAAATTATTACCCGGACATCCAAAGATTGGTTACCTGTCGCAGCATTTCGAATTGCGCAATCATTACCGGGTAAAAGAAATTCTTGAAATGTCTAATCAATTTGCCGAGCATGATGCAAAGCTGATTTATGAAGTTTGTCGAATTGACCATTTGCTTAACCGGTGGACGCATCAACTTTCAGGTGGGGAAAAACAAAGAATTGCACTGGCAAAAACCCTTGTGTCATCGCCAGAACTTTTGTTGTTGGACGAGCCCTATTCCAATCTTGATGCTATTCACAAAAACATGTTGAAATCGGTTATTAGTGACATTGATGAACAATTAAAGATCACTGCAATTTTAGTTTCGCACGATCCTTCCGATGTCCTTTCATGGGCAGATGAAATTATTATTTTGAAGGACGGAGCCATTCTTCAAAAAGGAAGACCTCAGGAAATTTATCAAAAGCCTGTTGATGAATATGCTGCAGCTTTGTTTGGTAAATACAATTTGCTTACAAAACGTTTAGTACAATTATTTGGGTTGGTAACAAGCGAGAATAGTTTCTTTTTTGGCAGACCTGAAGATTTTCAAATAACTTATGAAAAAGCAGCGGTTCAAGCTGTAATCAATAAAGTAAATTTTTTAGGAAGCTTTTACCAGGTTGAAGTAAATGTGCAAGGGGATACAATTACAATTAACACTAGCAGAAAGTATAATAAGGACGATAAAGTTTTTGTCCTCTACAATCCTGTTGAGCACATATAATTCAAAAAGGCCGGTCTTATTTCCATTCCTAACCTTCATTTTCCTTTGGTGTACAATTTTCTTTTTGTTGTAATAGAACAAACCCTACTTGCGTTTAGTTTTCGATACATTAACCTGCGAGACAAAATGACGAGCGAAAAAAATACGGACTTAATCATTGATTCTGAAGGCATTCAATTGCTGTCGGATGTATACCACGCACTGGATCATCCGTCGAGGATAGCAATAATGAAACTTCTCCACATCCACGAGGAGATGAGCGTTTTAGAGATTGCTGACAAAATCAATTTCGATAAGGAAAACGTATCTCAGCATCTTGGAATTTTGAAAAAAGCTGGCGTGGTTTTTTCAAAGCCACACTCAAAGTTTCGATACTATTCTCTCAACTATTTAATATTAAAACGCTTGACGAACAGTTGTTTCATTTAAAATAATTTTTCTCATGTGCGTGTTATATGCGCAAAAGGGGGTTTGTTTCTACTTACTCCTTTTTTTATTTTCTCTGGCATAAATTTTAATTGCTTAATACTACTCCCACAAAGCAAGATTCATGGAAGAGAAAAAATATCTCTGGTGGCAAACCGGAATTATCTACCAGGTTTATCCACGTTCATTTCAGGATACGAATGGCGATGGAATTGGTGATTTGAAAGGAATAAGGCAACGATTGGATTATTTGAAATGGCTGGGCATTACAGCCATATGGATTTCGCCGATCTACCCCTCTCCAATGGCTGATTTTGGTTATGATATTTCAGATTACACAGATATCCACCCGCTTTTTGGAACTATGGCTGACTTTGATGAATTGCTTGAAGAAGCGCATCAGAAAAATATCAAGGTTATTCTTGACCTCGTTCCTAATCACACGTCAGATCAGCACCCGTGGTTTTTGGAATCACGATCATCCACTGATAATCCAAAAAGAGACTGGTATATCTGGAAAGATGCCAGACAGGACGGAAGCGAACCGAATAACTGGCTAAGTGTGTTTGGTGGCTCGGCATGGGAATGGGATGAAAAAACAGGGCAATATTACTATCATGCATTTTTAAAACAACAACCTGATTTAAACTGGCGCAATCCGGAAGTTCAAAAGGCCATGCTTGATGTGATGAAGTTTTGGTTGGACAAAGGTGTTGATGGATTCAGGGTCGATGTAATGTGGCATATGATTAAAGACCAACAATTAAGAGATAATCCTGTCAATCCAGAGTATAAACCTCATATGGCAACCTATGAGAAATTATCACCGGTTTATTCCACCGATCAGCCTGAAGTGCACAATATCGTTCACATGATGCGTAAACTATTAGATCAGTATGATGAACGAATGATGATTGGCGAGATTTATTTGCCTATTCACCGGCTTGTTACTTATTATGGTGTTGACAGAAGCGGTGCCCATCTGCCGTTTAATTTTATGTTGCTTTCACTGCCGTGGGATGCGGAAAAAATTTTCCTGGTGGCCTCTGAATATGAAGGGGCGCTACCTGCCGATGCATGGCCCAATTGGGTATTGGGAAATCATGACCAGCCAAGAATTGCAAGCCGCATTGGATTGGAGCAATCAAAAATTGCAGTGATGATGCTGCTTACTTTTCGCGGCACACCAACAATTTATTATGGCGATGAGATTGGAATGACTGATGTGCCTATTCCACCCGATGAAGTTCAGGATCCGCAGGGACTTAACATGCCGGGCAAAAATTTGAGCCGTGATCCGTCAAGAACACCGATGCAATGGAACAGCAATAATTACGGTGGCTTTTCAAATGCAAAGCCGTGGCTGCGGTTAAGCAATTCTTTTAAACGGGTAAATGTGGAAGCTGAAAAGGGCAATCTTCATTCACATTTAAGTTTACATCGGCGATTGATAAGTTTGCGCCAAAAGGAGCCATCGTTAATGGTTGGCGATTACAAACCCGTGTATTCCGATCAGCAATCCCTGGCTTATATTCGGCAAGCGCCGTCTGAAAAGGCTTTTCTTATTGTGCTCAATCTCAGCCATCGGCCGTGTTACATAAAAGTTCAGCATATACCAATAAAAGGAAAAATCGTTTTAGCCACTTCAATGGAGCTCGAAGGTATTTCTATTGATGAAAATATTCATTTGGCAGGCGATGAAGGAATTATTGTGGAATTGGAAAGTATTCCTTAATCCGGATGGCGGCCAATGGCATGGTTTTGATTTTGTTTTTATCATGTCAATCGAAAAAAAATCAAATAACGGAAGATTGCCCCAAGCAGATACCGGCAATGCAAGTAATCCATCTCCTCACAACAAAAATTTTGATCCGCCAAAGGATCAATTGCTTAATGGCAAAGCAGAAAAATATTTGAGGGAATCAGCCAATATAGAAGACGAACCCGATGCACAGGATCAGCAAGATGCAGACCAGGCGTTCAATTCAGAAAAATAATTATTTCAACTGCTTTAAGATGGTTTTGATTTTTATCAGCGGTTTGGCCGGTAGTTAACGGTAACTTTGCGCCGTTGAAATATAAATTATGTGTGCAGCAAGCAATCATGGAAAGCCAAATCTTATTCTAAGTCTTCTTCAAAATAAATGTACCCGTTGCCGTAGAGGCAAAATTTACAAATACTCCAATTCATACAACCTAAGAAATTTCATGAAAATGAATGAACGTTGTCCTGTGTGCGGACAACCGTTGGATATGGAGCCGGGATTTTATTATGGAACAAACCTGGTAAGTTATTCTGTAGCCGTTTTAATTATTGTCATCACCTTTATTTTGTGGTGGATTGTGATCGGCTTTTCTCTTCATGACAGCAGATTCTTCATTTGGATGTTATCGGCTTCCATTCTTCTTGTTGTGCTTCAACCCCCTTTAATGAGACTATCTAGAACCATTTGGCTTGCCTTCTTTGTCCCTTACAGTCCTGATTGGGATAAGGGCGACATTGTGGAGCCGGAAAGAGTCAATAAAGATCAAATGCACAACTGGTAGTTGTGCAATGTTTTGTGCAAAACTGGTGCTGATTCATTGAACGCTTACAGGTTAAAAGGAATATTCCTTGTCCTTTTGCTTGCATGAAAAATTTATTGACGAAGCAAAAGTTTGATCAATGCGAAATTTGTGCGTATCACGAAAGCGGCCATGTATTGTTCGCTTATTTATGTGGCTACAGTTGTTTAGAAGTTCAATTGATTGAAGAATATAATGAAAATGGATTTGCCAGCTATGCTGTGATTGATTACGGCAAAGATGCTATCCTTGCTTCCAAATTTATAGGTACGAATACTACAATCGAGTTTTTCAAATGTCTCGCCTTGGGAGAAAAATTGGAAGCTGTTGAAATAGGAAGAAGATTAGCCAGAATTTTTTTGGGAGGCTCCGTAGCTGCAGCGGTTTTTAAAAACAAGGGAAACGTTCATATTCCCCTGCCAATGCAGATTGATTATCTGGATTTGTTACGAGTGGAGTTCATTCATTATGTTATTAAAGCACTTTCCGTTGATCAGGAAGAAACTTTTATCGAGCATGGTTTGCAAGATGCGTTGTATACTTTAAGCAATGTAAACATTTGGGAAACGATTGCAGATTTAGCGTCCCGACTTCTGAAAACGAAGCGGCTTGAAAGAAACGATATTGAAGAATGTTTGGAAGAACATGGAATAATTTACGATGCAGAATCGCCGATGGATATTTCGGTCACGGAATAATTTTTTCGTTTTATCAGGCACACATTTCGCATTAATAGAAAAGCTTTGCAGCGTTGAGCTATTAAGTTCTGTCTAAACCCCTGCAGTTAGCTTTAAAAAACTGTGTTATGGAAAGGGTGTATCTTATTTTGCGAAACAATCAACAATCCGGTCCTTTTACAATTGGTGAATTATTGCAACAACATTTATTGCCTTCTGATATGATTTGGGTTGAAGGCAGGAGTACAGCCTGGACTTATTTGTCGGAATTGGAATTAACTCCTTTTATTTCTTCTCAGCCGGCTTCGGAAAAAAAACCGGAACCGATGGGTAAAGACGAGATTGAAAGAAAAGCAGAAGAGCTGCGTAAAAAAATCCTTTCGTCACCACCGAGAAGTTTCAATGAAAGAAAGGTGGAGGTTGAAACTTATGCATCACCATTTAAAAAGGAAGATGATATTGATTTTGTTGATCATAGCAAACAAAAGAGAGCTCAGCGCAGCCTTGTTGTTGGTGAGTTGGCACTTACCTGTGTTGTAGTTGGAATTTTTGTTGTAGGAATTTACAAAGGCAAAGCCTTTCTTGGCCAAAGAGAGAACGTTCCGGTTTCTGTTGCAACTAAATTAGAGACCCGGGACGAACATACCGCTCAAAACAAAAAACTGATTGTTCCTGCACAACCAACTATACAAAAAGACACCACTCAGAGAGTCGACAGCAGTTTGATAGCATTGGCCATGAAACAAAAACCAAAGCATGTCGTTCATCCCATTGATTCAGATAAAATAAAGATCAACCCCGTCATTGCGGACCCGGCTATAAGTGATGCGGAAAGAAAAGATCAGGGTGTTAAGCCCCCTGTTGCAAAACCAATTGACGAGATGCCTTTGAAAAAACAAACGGTTGTTCCACAATCCAAAAAAGATACGATAGCCTCTCAGCCGGAAAAGAAAAGATCCTTCTTAGGGGGCCTATTTAGGAAAAGGAAAAAAGATAATAGCCCGGATAATTAATTGCAATAAAGAAAGGTCTGCATTTGCAGACCTTTCTTTATTTACGTTCATTATAATTAATACCTGCCGTTTCTTTTGTCAATCCCCCTGCCAATTCCGTAACCCGCACCGGCTCCCAGAATACCACCGACAACACCGCCAAGTGTACGGTTCTTTTTATTGATAATAGCACCACCGGCTGCACCGGCAACACCGCCAATTACCGCGCCTTTGGCCGCGCTACTCCATCCTCTTTTCCTGCTAACTGTCGTACCTGAGCCGGCAGTTGACGAACTGGAGCTTCTTCTTGCCGAACTAACAGGATAATATTTTACAACTGTTCTTGTTTGTGTTTGCGGTTGGGAAGCAACCGGGGCGTTTGCATTGTAAGCTGCTGTGTTAGCAAGCTCATTTTGGGCTTTCCAGGCTTGGAACTGAGCATAGCCTGTCGTATCTATAGTTGGAGGAATTGTTTTTTGCGCTGAATCAACATTAGGGTTTGTATTACAAGCCACCAGTGAGGCAGCCAATACAAATACGGGAATTGTCCTTTTCATAATTCTTAATTTGGGTATAGCTTGTTTCATAAAATCAAGTTTTAATTACAGATTATTTGCCGAAACCGTGCCATTCGTACCCCGGAATTGTTAAAGCATTTCGCCTGAAAATCCACTTAACAAAATTTCCTTTCGGCAGTTGAGTCTGCCTGCTTTCAAGAAAATCCTTAGCTCCAAAGGCGTATAATTTTAGTTTTTTTTACCATTCCTGTAACATCGGGGTTTCTACCTTCGTCACACCAAGTAAACCAACGAAAATGAGAAAGGTATTTTTTAATAAATGGTTCTTCCTGTCTCTCCTTCTTACATTAAGCCTTTCTGCCTTTTCCTTTTATGCTTACAAAAAAACCTCTTCTGTTTGTACAATGACAAAAGAATGTTGCCGTCATTCCACAAAAACTCCGCAACAAGGCGAGATGATTTGGGATGCTTTTTCAAGGCAGCTCACTTCCCTTATTTCCATTCAGTGAAAAAAATTCGTTCTTTGCTGTAACATTTTATCTCCTGTTTCGTACTACTTTATAATTAAGCCGTTAGTCGACTGTTTATGACTGAAAAAGAATATAATGAATGTGTGAACCTGTACGCAGATAATGTGTTCCGGTTTATTGTAAAGAACCTTCGAAACGAGGAGGATGCCCGCGATGTGGTGCAGACCGCCTTTGAAAAATTGTGGCGCAACAGGCAGGATGTGGATGGAACAAAAAGCAAATCCTACCTTTTTACTGTAGCCTACAATCAAATGATCGATCACCTGCGTAAAGTAAAACGCATCCATTTAAAAGAAGACTTTAAAGAAGAAGTAAGGGTTCAAAACAGGCATGTGGATAATGCCAAAGCAGTTTTGCAGGAAGCTTTGGCCAGGCTCAGCGAAACGCAACGTTCCCTGGTCATGTTGAAAGATTATGAAGGCTATAGCTATGAGGAAATTGGACAGATCATGAACTTGAATCCAAGCCAGGTGAAGGTTTATCTTCATCGTGCCCGGTTACAATTAAAAGAATACATTGTAAAAGTTGAAAATGTCATTTGAGCAAAACGATAATAACACAATTCATCTCGGTAACTACGAGGAGTATTTTATCCTTTACATGGATAACGAGCTGAGTGATGGGCAAATGAAAATGGTAGATGCTTTTTTACTGGCCCATCCCGATTTGCAATCCGAGTTTGAGGGTTTAATGAGCACTAAACTTCCTGCAGAAGAATTTAGTTTTGACAAAACCCAATTGCTTGCCGATAACATGAAACTGGGTTGTATTGATGAAGACCTCCTGCTTTACATCGACGATGAATTAGCTTCCGACAAGAAAAATATTGTTGAACTGCAATTGTCTTCTAATAAAGACTATCAGTTTCAACATCAGTCGTTACTTCAAACCAAGTTAGATCCTTTCGAAAAAATTCTTTATCCAAATAAACAGGAATTATATAGAAGAACAGAAAGACTTGTTGTTTTCAAATTGTGGATGCGGGTTGCCGCTGCAGTTATTATTATTGCGGTAGCAGGATTACTGTATTTTAAAAATTCAGGTTCAATAAATATTTCTGGCACGAATAATCAACTGCCTGTTGCAAACAATACGCGTCAAACAAGTCCCCTTAAGAAAGTTCAAAATACAAATCAAATTGAACATATTAATCAACAACAAACAGCAATTACCAGTACAGCAGCTAAAAAAGAAGAACATTTAAATAAAACAAACACACCAAAACAGGAAGAAAAGAAAATAAAGATGGATGAAGACAAGCCATTGATCGCTTTGAGCGCTTCCCATGATGATCCATCAGATGTTAATAGAACTTTTGTACCTAAGTTGGATTTTACTTCTGATAATAAAACAAATACTGTTGCATCAAATGATCCAAAACTTTCCATTAACAAAGCTGATGTAACTTCTTCAGTAGTAGATCGTACAATAAATGAACAGCCTGTTGAACCAAAAGAAAATTCAATAGCTGATAACGACCGCAAAGGATCAGTCAAAGGCTTCTTGCGCAAAGCCACGAGAATGATCGAAAAAAGAACCGGCATTGATCCCGCAAATGATAACGGAGAACTGCTGATAGGTGCGGTTGCCATAAGTCTTAAATAAAAAATCTAAAAATTATTTGTATGAAAAGATTAGTACTTGCAATGATTGCATTGAGCGGAGCTATGACTTGCCTGGCGCAGGACTCCACCGGCAGGGCAAAAGCGGATACCATCCGTGTAGGAGGCATGATCATTATCAAAAACGGTAAGGATGATGATGGGAATAAAAAAGACCGGAACATAACAATTTCAAACCATCACAAAAGAAAATCTTCAAACATAAGCACCAACTGGTGGATCGTTGACCTGGGTTTTGCCAATGTAAATGATAAAACAAATTATGCTGCTGCACAATCAGGTGGTTTTATTACAAGCGGTGTTGGAAAAGACCAGTTGAATTTAAGAACAAGCAAATCTGTCAACGTAAACATTTGGCTGTTCATGCAAAAATTGAATATGATTAAACATGCAGTGAACCTTAAATACGGACTTGGATTGGAGTTAAACAATTACCGTTTCGAAGATGAAAGAATCCGCTTCGCAAAAAATCCAACAACCATAAGCATTGATCCAACTCTGGACGGTGCGGATAAAAACAAACTGGCTGCTGATTATGTAACCGTTCCTCTTATGTTGAATTTCAATTTCACCCCTGGCCGTGAAAAGGGTTTTGGATTTAGTGCAGGCCTGAGCGCAGGATATTTATACGACGCACGGCAAAAAATTAAAAATAACGGTGACAAGAAAAAACTACACGATGACTTTGATTTGGAAAAGTGGAAACTCTCCTACATAGGCGAATTGAATCTTGGCCCGGTACGACTTTATGGTTCTTTAGCAATGAAAAACATGTGGCAAAAAGGCCTGGATCAAACGCCATACAACGTAGGTATCCGTTTTAGTCATTGGTAATCTACCCGCAAATTTTTGTGTTAAATCCCGCTGCATATTTGCTGCGGGATTTGTTATTTTACAAAGTGACGTTAAAGATATTCACACTAAAAAATAAAAATAATTTTTTCGACGTTAACCGAAATGAAAACCGCTAAACCTTTGGAGTATGAAAACCGCCATTGTTCTTTCATGCCTATTTGTGGGCAGCAGTATGAGTTTAAATAACCACTCTGCAGTTTTAAATTCAACCAGCACCAAAACCTACAAGACGACGGCGACAAAAGCCAAAAGGTTTGCCGACAAAACCATGCCTGTTGGCGCCGTTAGAATCGTTATCGACAAATCGAGTTACGAATTGTATGTTTATGATTCAAAAGGATGGTTTGCGACTTACCCGGTTGTGTTTGGAAACAGTAGCCTCGACGACAAAAAAATGGAAGGCGATCGCAATACCCCGGAAGGTAGTTTTAGAATTACGGGTAAACGGGTCCATGACAAATGGGATCGCTTCATGGCATTGGATTATCCAACAAAAGAAAGTCTTGAAAAGTTTAAAGAACGCAAACAGAGAGGAGAAATTCCTGCAAATGCATCGCCCGGCGGCGGAGTTGGCATTCATGGAACTTGGCCGCATGATGATTATATGATCGACCGTTATCAAAACTGGACGAATGGATGTATTTCTTTGAAAAATGAAGACATTGAGGATCTATACAGTTATGTTCCAATAGGAACTCCGGTGACCATTCAGAAATAAGTGAATTCAAATAATTTTTATCAATGGAGGTTAAGAAAGGCCTCCATTTCTTTTTTCCATTTTATTGGATATTGCGCAAAAAAAGAAGAGTGTACTCCGTCCTCATAAACGACAAGTTTTTTGTTTTTTGAAGCCAGAGAATTAAAAATATTTTGTGTTTCTTTTTCAGTTACCAGGTGGTCATGCGTGCCCCATTCAAGCAAAACCGGACAACGAATTTCTTTTGCGTAGGAGCTTGTTTTGAATTGAAAAACCGGAAATGAATTTTCTAAGGCAATCCAACAACTAACCGGTATGGCAAATAAGTTTTGAGGAAATCCAAAGCTTCTTCCTCTTGCCCTGATGTGATCGAGCAGTCCATCAAAAGGCATATCAAGAATAATTCCCGTGGGATTTAATTTATAAACGGCAACAGCTCTCGCAATTGTTACGGCACCCATTGATCCTCCGTATAAATAAACCGTGTCGCCGCTTCTTTTTCTCACATAATCATACGCAAGTTTTACTTCCTCAGCCTCGTTATAGCCTATTGATGTTTTCATGCCTTCACTTCTTCCATGTCCTCTAAAGTCAAGCATGAAAACATTAAAGCCATAATTTCTGAATTCATTTGCTTCGGGTAAGTAATAAGCTTTGTTTGAAGTGAGGCCATGAAAAATGCAGATCGTTCCTTTAGCATTTGGGACAGAACTGTACCAGGAATCAATTTTAGTTTTGTTCGAAGTGGTAAGAATTAAATGCTCATAAGGAAATTCAGGGGCAGGTTCATTTTCGTTTTTACCAAATTCAGGTCCTTTAAAAAGTTTCCATGTTTTATCCAAAAGGTTTTTGGGACGGGCGACGTTCCACTCGTAGGGGTCCTTAAAAAAATGCGTGAATTTATAGGCATAAATTGCAGCACAAACATTTCCTAAAATGAACTGCACCAGTAGTATCCATAAAATCCACCTGAGAAAATTCAGCTTGTTGGTTTTGGTTTTCGCCATGAATGAAAAGTGGTCAAAAGTAAAGGGAAATGTTTGGTTTATCCATCCTACATTTTGCCTTTTGCGATTTGCTCAACCACATTCGGATCTAACAAGGTAGTTGTATCTCCAAAATTCTTTGTTTCGCCTTCAGCAATTTTGCGAAGAATGCGGCGCATGATTTTCCCGCTTCTTGTTTTGGGAAGCCCAGTCACAAATTGAATCTTATCAGGCTTTGCAATTGGTCCAATAATTCTTGAAACGGTTTGAACAATGTTCTTTCTCATTTCATCGTCGCTTCCGTGCATGTGCTGACAAATAACATAAGCATAAATGCCTTGCCCTTTAATGTCGTGAGGATACCCAACAACCGCACTCTCCACAACATCGCTATGCATATTAATCGCATTTTCAACTTCGGCCGTTCCAATGCGATGACCACTAACGTTCAAAACATCATCTACTCTTCCTGTTATTCTGTAATTGCCTTGTTCATCTCTTAACGCTCCATCGCCTGTAAAATATAAACCAGGATATGCTGAAAAATAATTTTTGCGGCAACGTTCATGATCACCATAAGTCGTTCGCAGAATGGCAGGCCACGGTGCTTTGATGCATAAATTTCCTGCAGCAGGATTGCCCTCTACTTCTTTTCCGTTTTCATCCACTAAAATTGGCTGCACACCGGGTAATGGTAAGGTTGCAAAACTTGGTTTTGCCGCAGTAACACCGGCCAAATTTGAAATTAATATACCTCCGGTTTCCGTTTGCCACCAGGTGTCAACAATCGGACATTTCTTTTTGCCGATATGTTCATCGTACCAATGCCAGGCTTCTTCATTAATAGGTTCGCCAACGGTTCCTAAAACTTTTAATGAAGACAGATCTTTCCCTTCTAAAGGTTTTAATCCAAAACCCATCAAAGAACGAATTGCGGTGGGAGCAGTGTAAAGAATATTGACCTTGTGCTTATCAACAATGTCCCAAAAACGGCCTGCATCGGGCCAGGTGGGGATACCTTCGAACATTACCTGGGTGGCACCTGCACTTAAAGGACCATATACAATGTAGCTGTGCCCTGTTATCCATCCGATATCTGCAGTGCAAAAAAACACTTCACCGCCTTTATACTGGAAGACATTTACAAATGAATAGTTGGTCCAAACCATGTAGCCCCCGCTACTGTGTACAACTCCCTTTGGTTTTCCTGTGCTTCCCGATGTATATAAAATAAACAAGGGATCTTCAGCATCCATTTCTTCAGCCGGAAATGAAACTTTTCCTTCTTTCTCTACTTGCGTTTCCGCATGTTCCATTTCATCTTCCCACCACACATCTCTTCCTTTAATCATTGAAACGGCACTCCTTGTCCTGGTATAAACAATTACTTTTTTGACAATTTTATTTCCAATCAAAGCATCATCAATTACATCTTTCAACGGAATGATTTTTTCACCGCGAAATGCCCCGTCGCAAGTGATGATGTATTCGGCCTGTGCATCATCGAGCCGGTCGGCAATACTTTGTGCGGAGAAGCCACCGAATACAACGCTGTGAATGGCCCCAATCCTTGCACAACCTAAAACTGCGTAAACCAATTCCGGCACCATGCCCATATAAATACAAACTCGATCACCTTTTTTTACGCCGTTATTTTTGAGCATCTGCGCAACCTGGCAAACACGTTTGTGAAGACGGTTGTATGTGACAACACGGACACGGTCATCAGGATTATTTGGTTCCCAAATGATGGCAGGCTTTTCACCCAAATCTTTTAAATGGCGATCAATGCAATTTTCAGTGATGTTCAGTCTTCCATTGATAAACCATTTTACGCCAGGCTCCGTAAAATTCCATTCGAGCACTTTATCCCACTTTTTTTTCCAGTAAAAATTTTGTGCAACACTGCCCCAAAATTCTTCCGGTTGCTCAACACTTTTTTGATAATCCTGTTCGTATTGTCCTAACGAAGTAATTTGATAAGGGTATGACATGGCGAGATAAAATTGTGCGATAAACTTACACCCTTTATAGAAGATCAGGGAATAGAAAATTATTTTTACCAGGCTTAATTAAGTTGGTAATACGTTCAAACTCTATTTCAAAAATTAGTTTTTCGAAGCTGTCTGTTCCAGATTTTTGCCGACTAAATAACCTATTGCAGCACCTATGAGTGCTCCTATAATCAAAGCAGTGATATTTTCGTCTGAAGCAAAAAGTGCTATAACAAATCCAAAAACAGCAAAAAGAATCGCCCAGATTACCCGGCCTTTTACTCTTTGTTTCGAAGGAATGTCTGCTGGTTTTTGATAATGATGTCCGTGGCGTTTGCGGCTTTGTGGCATGATTCGTTTTTTTGAAAAGGTACTAAGAAAGTAGTTTTTACAAATGAGTTTTATCAATAAAAAAAAGAATATCCGCAAATTGAAATGCTGTTAATTACATTTGAATAATGGAAGAATTGCCAATAAACAATGAGCAGGAAGCCGCAGTGGCTATTTTATTTGCGTCTGTAATGGCCAATAATAAGGCAATGACACAAGCACAAATTGAACAGCTTTCGCGAATGCTGGTATTGTCATCAAAATTCTCAACTTCATCCTTAAATGAATTAACAGTAAAAGCACTTTCTCTGCAGGCAACCCATGGCAGTAAATTTTTAATTGAACAATCTGCGCCATTTATATCTGAAGATTTTAAAGAAACCTTGTTTGCCATGTGCTGTGAAATTATCACGGCCGACGGCAAAGTGGATGAAAGCGAAAGTGAGATATTGGCTATGGTGGCCTTATACCTGGGAATGTCCATCGAGAACATGAAAATGATGTTGACGACCTATCTTATTCGTAATCGTTGGAATGTACAGATTATTGAACAGGAATAGCTTATCATATTTCAAAAATTATTTCTCAAAAGAATTGTACAACTATTGCATTTGCAAAGTTCACTAAGTATTTTTACGCCGTTGCTCCGTATTTTTACTAAGCAACCAATAATTATGCTTAGAGAATTCCTTACCCTTTTTGTTGAAACTATTCCGACACAGTATTATCTCCATTTTGAGAAAGACAGGAAACATTTTATTTTCCGGCCAACGTTAAGAAATGATTCTGCCCCGTTTTTTGAAATTTTTGTTGAGAACAACGAATTAATTATCAAGGGCGACGTTGATGAGTCATTAGGACACCAGGCAAAGGAAAAAGTAAATGAAATTTTGAACAACAGGATCTTCGATCAGTTTTAGAAGATCAGTTCTTCAACAGCCTGAAGTAAACTACTTGTTTGAAACGGCTGTTTCAAAACCCGGTCCCCGTAGTTGAGTTCTGGTTTTGTTTGATCTGCATCCGCAATTACGATTGCCGGTTTTTTGAGTTTTTCTTTGATCAACACATAATCCTTGGAGCTGACAATTAAAACATCCGGTTTGAAGCGTTTCAGCCTTTGCTCAATTTCTTCAGATTTGTTTGTTGCTTCGGCTTTGTATTTTTTATGAATCAACAAAAGATAGATTCTTGAAAGCACATCAAGATCGTAATGAGAAACCAAAACCTTTCCTTTTGCCATTAGCAGAAATTAGTTGAACAGCGGCAAAAGTAGACTTGTGCATCTCTAAACACAATCGCAATACTACCTGCGGATTTTACGAACGATTAATCGACAAGGCAGGAAATATCAATAGATTCAAGATAGGGTTGCAGTGCTTCATCGTCTTCAAAACAACGCATGCCCTGCATCACATCAAACCGGAGATTGTGATAAACCTCTACATAAAAATTATCGAGCTGGTATAAAAGGATGGAAAAATTTTTGTACAACCTCTCTGTCAGGAAAATGCCTTTCTTGAGTAAAGTTTGAGCTTGTTTAGTCTCATTTAAAGCAGTGAATTCGTCCAGTGTCATCAGGGCGAAAATAAAATCGGATGCTGAACATTCAAACTAAAGGAGGCAAAAAATAAGCACTCCTGCGGTGAATTTTATACACATAAATTCACTGTTTAATTTGTTTGAAGTTCCGGCAACGCTTCAATTACAATTGGCAAATGAGATCTGTTTTCCTGATCAAAATATTGTAAAGACTTTTTCCCAATGGGCTCTTGCTACACTGAAATTGCCAATGGAGGCTGCTTTGGATTAAATTTGCCTCTTTGAACATTGCTATATGAGTTATCAACCTACAAACAAAATCCGTATTGTAACTGCTGCTTCTCTTTTCGATGGGCACGATGCCGCTATTAATATTATGCGTCGCATTTTGCAAAGCAAAGGGGCAGAAATTATTCATTTGGGACACAATCGCAGCGTTCACGAGATTGTTGAATGCGCAATTGAAGAAGATGCCCAGGGCATTGCCATTACTTCTTACCAGGGTGGTCATGTTGAGTTCTTCAAATACATGAAAGATCTGCTTGATGAAAATAGTTGCGGCCACATAAAAATATTTGGGGGAGGCGGGGGTACCATACTTCCGCAGGAAATAAAAGAGCTTCACGACTACGGCATTACCCGCATTTATTCTCCCGACGACGGACGCCACATGGGATTAGAAGGAATGATTGAAGATGTGATCAAACAATGCGACTTCCATTTAAATGGCAATGGCGATTACAAAAGGCCAATGACACTTGGCGAAGTAAAGGACGTTCGAAAAATTGCAAGACTCATCACCAATGCGGAAAACGGAATTGAGTTAAATGGCAATATTAAAATTGAAAAGAAAATCCCGGTTCTCGGAATTACCGGTACAGGAGGTGCCGGAAAGTCTTCGGTTACCGATGAAATTGTCCGCCGTTATTTGAATGCATTCGCTGAAAAAACAATTGCGGTTGTTTCGGTTGATCCGTCAAAGAAAAAAACCGGTGGAGCATTGCTCGGCGATCGTATTCGAATGAATTCGATTTCATCGCCACGGGCATATATGCGCTCGCTGGCAACAAGAGAAAGTGATAAAGCACTGAGCGAACATGTCCAGGAAGCAATTGATATTTGCCGCTCAGCTCAATTTGATTTTATTATTTTGGAAAGTGCCGGCGTCGGGCAAAGCGATGCTTCTATTTTGGAATACTGCGATGTAAGCATGTATGTGATGACGCCTGAATACGGTGCGGCATCTCAACTCGAAAAAATCAACATGCTTGATTATGCCGATGTAGTGGCGATAAACAAATTTGATAAAGCAGGCGCATTGGATGCCTTGCATGATGTTCGTAAACAATTCAAACGCAATCATCAATTGTGGACTGCAAAAGATGAAGAACTTCCCATTGTAGGCACGATAGCTGCACAGTTTAACGATGCAGGAATAAACGAACTTTTTGAAAAAATAATGGTTGCAGTTGAAAACAAAACCAAAGTTCAGTTTGGGAAGGTGGAGTTGCATGCCCATGTAAAAGACACTACAACCAAATCGCAAATAATTCCACCAAAAAGAGTTCGCTATCTATCCGAAATTTCCGAAAACAACAGGAGTTATGACAGTTGGGTGGATGATCAATGTGCGATTGCCTCGAAGCTTTATCAGATAACGGGTGTAATTGGTGAAAAGGAAACAAGTGATATTCCTGAGTTGCAAAATCTGAAAAAAAAATATGAGAACCAGCTTTATCCTGAATGCAAAAAATTAATTGAAGCATGGTCCCACCTGCAAAAAAAATATGAAGCTGATTATTTTGAATACGCGGTTCGTGATAAAATCATAAAGCAACCGCTTACAACTAAATCTTTAAGTGGAACCAGAATTCCGAAAGTTGTTTTACCAAAATACAAGGACTGGGGCGACATTCTTCGTTGGCAATTGCAGGAAAATATCCCCGGTGAGTTTCCTTACACAGCGGGAGTATTCCCATTAAAACGTGCCGAAGAAGATCCTACAAGAATGTTTGCAGGCGAAGGCGGTCCTGAAAGAACCAACAAACGTTTTCATTACGTGTCAGAGGGCCAGGCTGCAAAACGGTTGTCAACCGCATTTGATAGTGTGACATTATACGGAGAAGATCCAGACTATCGCCCTGATATTTATGGAAAAATTGGAAACAGTGGCGTAAGCATTGCAACAGTTGATGATGCAAAAAAATTATACAGCGGTTTTGATTTGTGTGATCCGAAAACTTCGGTATCGATGACGATCAATGGTCCTGCGCCAATGTTGCTCGCATTTTTTATGAATGCTGCCATTGATCAGCAATGCGAAAAATACATCGAGGAAAATGGCTTGTGGAACGAAGTGAAAAAAGTTCAGGCCCAAAAATTCAAAGTTCAAACGCTTCCAACTTATTACAATCCTTCTTCTCCTGAACGTTTGCCGCATGGCAATAATGGTTTGGGATTAAAACTTTTAGGATTGAGCGGTGAGGAAGTGTTGCCAAAACAGATTTATGATCAAATAAAAGCACAGGCACTTTCACAGGTGAGAGGAACAGTGCAGGCAGATATTTTGAAAGAAGACCAGGCTCAAAACACCTGCATATTTTCAACAGAGTTTGCACTGAAATTAATGGGAGATGTGCAACAATATTTTATTGAAAACAAGGTTCGCAATTTTTACAGCGTTTCCATTTCCGGATATCATATTGCAGAAGCAGGAGCTAATCCAATCACGCAGTTAGCATTCACTTTGGCAAATGGTTTTACTTATGTTGAATATTATTTAAGTCGCGGAATGAACATCGACGATTTTGCAGCGAATCTTTCTTTCTTTTTCAGCAATGGAATGGATGCCGAATACAGTGTTATTGGCCGTGTGGCGAGAAAAATTTGGGCAAAGGCAATGAAGTTTAAGTACAAGGCAAACGACCGTTCTCAAAAATTAAAATATCATATTCAAACATCCGGCCGCAGTTTACATGCACAGGAAATTGATTTCAACGATATAAGGACAACGCTTCAGGCTTTGTACGCTATTTATGATAACTGCAATTCGCTTCACACAAATGCATATGACGAAGCAATTACAACCCCGACCGAGGAAAGTGTTCGTCGTGCAATGGCAATCCAATTAATCATCAACAAAGAATTGGGAACGGCAAAAACAGAAAATTTTATACAGGGTTCTTTTGCAATTGAAGAGTTAACCGACCTGGTTGAAGAAGCGGTGCTTGCAGAATTTGATCGCATTACCGAACGTGGTGGTGTATTAGGTGCAATGGAAAGAATGTATCAACGTAATAAAATTCAGGAAGAAAGCTTGTATTATGAGCATATGAAGCACACTGGTGAATTGCCTTTGATTGGCGTGAATACTTTCCTGAATAAAAACGGAAGTCCGACCATTTTGCCCAATGAAGTGATTCGTTCTACAAAAGAAGAAAAGGAACAGCAGATTCAAAATCTTAATGCGTTTTGGAAAAGAAATGAAGGCAAAAAAGAAGAAGCCTTAAAACGTTTGAAGCAGGTTGCGATTAATAACGGCAACTTATTTGCGGAATTAATGGAAACGGTGAAGTATTGTTCGCTTGGACAAATTACACATGCTCTCTATGAAGTAGGCGGGCAGTATCGACGCAGTATGTAAATAATATTAGCGTATCAAAATGGAGGCGCCGTTCAACACGGAGCTTTGATTAATTTGTTGCTCTTCCAAAAATTTGTTTATTGTTGTATATATGTTAATCCAGCTGCTCAAACTCTTTCTTATTGTAATTTGATCTTGATGAATAAATATCTCATTAGCTGCTTTCTATTTTTATTGATAAGCTTTTTTTCAAATTCACAAACACTTCAATCTACATTAGAGAAATACGGCACAAATTATCAGCCGGAAAAAGTTTACATACAATACGATAAGTCCGCCTATTACTCCGGTGAAACCATTTGGTTCAAGGCGTACTTAATGGAAGGACTTGTACCCGCCGAACAAAGCAAAACCTTGTATGTAGATTGGATTTCAAATAATGGAACTGTTTTGTCTCACACCGTCAGTCCTATTGTTGAATCAGCTACAAACGGGCAGTTCGAAGTGCCGGCAGAATATGCAGGAAACTTTGTGCATGTTCGGGCATATACAAAATGGATGTTGAATTTTGACACCGCTTTTTTGTATGATAAGGATATTCGTATTCTTTCGAAAGATTCAATCAAATCAAAAACCCTTGCGGGCATTGTTCCTTCAATACAATTTTTCCCTGAAGGCGGTGATATAATTGAAGGCATAAAAAACACAATCGCTTTTAAAGCAAATGATCAGTTTGGAAGGCCAATAAAAATCAAAGCAAAATTGGTTGACCAAAAAGGGAATCTAATACAAAGTTTCTTTTCTGTGCATGATGGGATGGGAAATTTTTCTTTTGTGCCGCAGAAAGGCAGGATATATTCAGTGAAATGGACTGACGAGAAAAATGCAGAACACGGTTCTGATCTTCCTAAAATAAAACCCGATGGCATTTCAATGCAGGTTGCCGTGAATGGAACAAAAAGAATAGTAATCGTTAACAGTTCTTTGCAGATCCCGGATAACTTAAAACAGTTGCATTTCATCGGCACTATGAATCAGCAATTGGTTTTTCAAAATGATATCGCATTAACCGATGGAGGTAATATTCAACGAGTGATTCCAACAGAGAATTTGCCGAGCGGAATTTTAACGCTTACCCTTTTTGATGCTAATTGGAATGCCATTGCAGAGAGAATCACTTTTGTAAACAATCATGATTACTCTTTTGAAACCAGTTTGGAAGTCCAGCGTTGGGGATTGAGCCATAGAAAGAGAAATGAAATTGAAGTAAAAATTCCGGATAGCTTAATTGGTTCCAATTTATCGGTTTCCGTTACTGATGCTGATATTGAAAAAGACACTTCCGACAATATCATTTCACATCTTTTATTATCAAGCGAAATAAAAGGACGTGTCTACAATCCAGCTTACTATTTTTCAAACAACAGCGATTCTGTTTCGCAACATTTAGACCTGGTGATGCTTACAAACGGTTGGAGAAGGTTTAAATGGGAAGATGTTGTTAAGGGGAAAATGCCCTCAATAAATTATGAAAGGGATACAACGTACTTAAGTTTTTCAGGCAAAGTTTTTGGCGTCGCAAAAAGCCAGCTTACGGGTAAAGAAAGTATTGCTTTAATCGTGAAGCAGGATTCTGCTACCAAGTTCATGATCATGCCAATAAATACTGATGCTACATTTGGCGATCCGGATATAATTTTGTTTGATACGCTTCGTGTTTACTATAGTTTGAAATCAAAGTTTTTAAAACAGGCTGAAGCAAAATTTATGACCGGCCGCTTGCCTGCACCCAATTACACTGCTTTTAGTAAAAACTTTTCAAACACAGGCCCCATCTTCGATACTTCAGGAACCTATCGTCATAGCCTGCTTGCTTCAAAATCGCTTGAGCTTTTAAAAATTGAAAGGGGAGAAATAATGAAAACCGTCGTTGTTTCTACTGTAAAAAAATCTCCCGTACAGGTTTTGGATGATAAATATTCTTCAGGGTTATTTAAAAGCGGAGATGGATATCAATTTGATTTGGTAAACGATAACACCGCAGTTGCCTATCCAAATGCTTTAAGTTATTTGCAAGGGAAAGTTGCAGGACTTCAAATCAATACAACCAGCAATCCTCCTTCGCTTACATGGCGTGGTGTAACTCCTACATTGTTTTTAGATGAAACACAAACCGACGCAGACATGGTAGGCAATATTCCGGTGAGCGACATTGCTTACATCAAAGTGTTCCGTCCTCCTTTTTTTGGAGCAGTCGGAGGAGGCGCCGGGGGTGCTATTGCCATTTATACAAGGAAAGGAAACGACAGGTTACCTTCAGGCGGAGGTTTGTCTTCCAACCTTGTCATGGGTTATACGCCGGTAAAGCAATTTTATTCTCCTAATTACGATTCGTTCGATCCCAAAAATGATCACCTCGATATTCGTACAACCTTGTATTGGAATCCATTGCTTACACAAAACAACAAAACCCAGAATATTCATTTCACTTTCTATAATAACGACGTTACCAAAACATTTAGAGTAGTGATTGAAGGAATGAGCAAAAACGGGTTGCTAACCCATTATGAACAAATATTGGAGTGATGGGAAAAATAAAAGTAGATCTTCATGACATTTACAATAACAGTGCTGCAATTGATAAGGCATTGCAGCAGGCCTTTGACGATGCAATTAATAAAAAGATCAGAGAAGTAGAAATAATTCCTGGCAAAGGAAGCGGCCAATTGCGAAAGAAAGTAGAAAGGTTTTTGCAGCAGCCGCATATCAAACCACTTTATCACCGTATTGAAAACGACAGCAAGAATTTTGGACGGTTGTTTGTTTATTTCCGCTTCTGATATTGCATAAAGAATCGTTTACATTTGCTCCGCTTAAAACTTGATTATGTCAACACGTTTTTTCAAAGTGATTTTGTTTGTCCTGTTTTTTTACCTTCCAATGAAAGCCATGTGCTGGGGACAACTTGGCCATCGAATTGTTGGACAAATTGCCGATACTTATTTAACTGCAAAAACAAAAGCAGAGATTAAAAAAATTCTTGGATTTGAATCCGTTGCCATGGCAAGCAACTGGGCAGATTTTGTAAAGTCTGATTCTTCATTCAAATATTTGGACACATGGCACTATATGGATTTTGAGAAAGATCTTACCTATGATCAGATGAAAGAGGAGTTGAAAAAGGATACTGCAGTGAAGGATGCCTATTCTGCAATTATGTTCTTGACCAAAGAGTTGAAGAAAAAATCTTTGCCGCTCAATAAAAAGCAAATGTATTTGCGACTACTCATTCATATCGTTGGCGATGTTCACCAGCCCCTGCATGTAAGTCCTAATGGAACTGCAGGTGGTAACACAGTAAAAGTTCAATGGTTTGGCCAGAATTCAAATTTGCATCGTGTGTGGGATTCTGATTTGATTGAAGAACAACAATTGAGTTATACGGAATATGCAAACTATCTCAACCACTCTACTGTTGCTGAAAGAAAAAAATTACAATCCGATCCTGTAAGCAAATGGCTTTATGAGTCCTACACCATTGCCCAAAATCTTTTGAACGAAACAGGCGAGAATGCGAAGCTGAGCTACCGGTATAATTACGATCATATAAAAATAGTGAACGAGCAATTGTTGAAAGGTGGAATCCGCCTTGCAGGTTTACTCAATAATATTTTCAGTAAGTATTAATATAGGCTAGCTGGCCGCCCGATTATTCAATTTCACAACCAATATCTTTGCCGCACTAAATGCTTGTTATGAACGAAAAATTTGTTGAAAGACTTCAGACAGAAATAGAGGAAATCAAAAATTCAGGTCTTTATAAAACGGAAAGAGTAATTACTTCACCTCAAGGTGCAGAAATTATTGTGAACGGGAAAAAGGTTCTGAATTTTTGTGCAAACAATTATCTCGGTCTTTCTTCTCATCCGAAAACGATTGCTGCAGCGCATAAATACATTGACTCACATGGCTATGGAATGAGCAGTGTCCGTTTCATTTGCGGCACACAGGACATTCATAAAGAATTGGAAGGAAAACTTGCTGAATTTCTAGGAACAGAAGATACCATTTTGTATGTAGCAGCATTTGATGCAAACGGCGGTGTGTTTGAGCCTTTGTTTAACGAACAGGACGCTATTATTTCTGATGCCTTGAACCATGCTTCCATTATTGATGGCGTTCGTTTGTGCAAGGCTCAACGCTATCGTTATGAACACAATAACATGGAAGATTTGGAGGCGAAACTGAAAGAAACGCAAAGCCTTCGCAGCCGTGTTATTGTTACCGACGGTGTGTTTAGCATGGATGGAACAATTGCACAACTGGATGTGATCTGTGATTTGGCAGATAAATATGACGCGATTGTAATGGTGGACGAAAGTCATGCATCTGGTTTTATGGGAAAAACAGGCAGAGGAACGCACGAATACCGCGGTGTGATGGGAAGAATCGATATCATCACAGGAACATTGGGCAAAGCATTGGGTGGCGCAAGCGGGGGTTTTACAAGCGGAAGAAAAGAGATCATTGATATTCTTCGTCAAAGAAGCCGTCCTTATTTGTTTTCAAATACGTTGGCCCCGGCGATCACCGGCGCAAGCATCGCAGTATTGAATTTGTTGAGTGAAACAACAGAGTTGAGAGATAAGTTGGAAAGCAATACAAAATATTTCCGCGCCAAAATGACCGAAGCCGGTTTTGATATAAAGCCAGGTGAACATCCAATCGTTCCGATTATGTTATATGATTCAGTGCTTGCAGCAAAGTTTGCAGACAGTTTATTGCAGGAGGGAATTTATGTGATTGGATTTTTTTACCCCGTTGTTCCAAAAGGGCAGGCAAGAATCCGTGTACAAATAAGTGCGGGACATGAACAAGAACATTTGGATAAAGCAATCAATGCATTTACCAAAATTGGTAAAGAGCTCGGTGTATTGAAATAAAAAAAGCTCCGGGTTTCCGGAGCTTTTTCGTTAAGAAAGTTTGAGATTTAATTTTTGTGCAATTGCTTTTAGTTCTTCAGGTTTCATTTTCTTTCCCTGCATTACCACAAGCACTCTGTCATTTACCATGTAAGTAAGAGTAGAATAATTGACTTGTTTATTATAAGTTTCAATTGCTTTGCCATCAAGCAAATCAACTACTTTGCTGTACTCGACACTATCTTGTTTTGTTTCACTTAGCTTATCATAAAAATTACTGGTAAAATAAATTGAGCCTTCTTCGCCTGCACAATCGTAAAGTTGAACAGTTGTTCCTAAAGCTTTTGTTTTATTAAAATCTGCGGTTGCTGAAGCATAACCCCACTGCATGCTGTAATTAAAATTACTTTGTTTAGCACCGTCAACCTGTTTCGGCATTAATTTTTGCATGTCTTCAAGTCCGAACGGGGCTAATTTTTTTAACGCATCTACTTTTTCAGTTCTTGCATCAACGGTCATGCTTTTTACTGTAGCGGTATCAGTTTTTTCAGGAGCTGAAATTGATTTGCTTTTACAACCAATCATAAACAAGCAGCCTGAAGCGACTATGAATAAAAGTGTTTTCATATTATAGTTTTTAGTTGTTTTGGTGAGAGAAAGATTTTTTAAGATACCGCCATCTGTTTGAAAATTAAAGAAACGATCAAATAAATTTTATGAGTAAAAACATATTTGGGTAGAATTACGATCATTCATGATTCAAATCATCGTATTGTTGCTGAGTTTGGAAACAATAAAACATTTCCTGAATCGTTTAAGCAGTAGAAGCTATTTCAGCCCGATTACCGTTGAACAACCACTATTCAAAAATTAACTTGTACTTCATGAAACGAATCTTGTTTTTGATAGGCTCGTTGGCTGTGTTAATGATTGGCATAAGCTCATGTGCTTCAACAAAAATGAAAAAAGATTGCCAGGGTAACAGGCATTATCGCCAGGCTAATGGCATTTACTTATAAAGGATCTTAGGTTTTCTGCAAAGCAATATCTGGGGGGTATTGCTTTTTTTATTTATGGACTTCGTTGCAATTACCTTTGCAAAAATTTTCAAACGTCATGCTCAGGTTTTTTTTGTTTTGCTCGGTTGCGATTGGTTTCATTGCATGTACTCCAAACAATGTGACTGTTGACGACTCGCTCGGAAAATATTTTAAGGAAAATAATGTGGAAGGCTGCTTTGCCTTGTTTAATAATGGCAACGGGAAGTTCACGGTGTATAATTTAAACCGTTATAAAGACAGTGCTTATTTGCCTGCCTCCACTTTTAAAATTGTAAACTCTTTGATTGGATTGCAAACAGGAATTATCAGTGATCCGAAAATGGTTATTAAATGGGACAGCGTTGTGCGGCCGGTTGCAGAATGGAATAAAGACCTCAGTATGCGGGAGGCTTTCCGAGTATCAGCTGTTCCTTATTTTCAGGAAGTAGCCAGGCGAATTGGAAAAGATACGATGCAATTGTGGTTGGATTCACTTCATTACGGTTCAACGAAAATCAAAAGCCGGATTGATAGCTTTTGGTTAGATAACAGTTTGAAAATTACACCGGATGAACAATTAGGCCTGGTAAAGAAATTATATTTTGAACAATTGCCTTTTTACAGTGCGTACCAGGATACGGTGAAAAATTTAATGTTGTTTGAAGACAAACCTGAATACAAACTCAGTTATAAGACCGGTTGGGGACAAAAAGAAAACGGCAATCAATTAGGTTGGATGCTGGGTTGGATTGAAGAAAACCGCCATCCTTATTTTTTTGTATTGAATGTCGAATCAAAAGATAAAAACATTGACATGTCAAATGTGCGAATGAAAATTTTGAAAGATATTTTAAAGCAATTGGAATTTATGCAAGGCAGAAAGTAGTTGCAACTTGCGTTTCAAAAGGTTTGAAAGAAAATTTAATCCTTGTAACTTGAAACCTGTAAGTCAAAACTTAGCACACTCTTTGCCTAAAATCAAAAAAATTAAAATTGGACTACCAATTTCAATATCCTGAAGCCCTTTGGTTGCTAACGCTGATTCCTTTTATCCTGTTGCTTTTTCTTTTTGATCAACTATGGAAAAAAAAGGCAAGAAAAAGAATTGGCGATCCGCGGTTAGTAAAAGAACTTTCGAAGAATCATTCATCCTCAAAAAATATTTTTAAAATTTCTTTGTTCCTGGTTGCATTTGCCTGTGGTTGTATTGCTTTAGCCAATCCCCGCATACCGGATAAAAATTCAAGTGAAGTAAGAAAAGGAATTGATGTGGTTATTGCTCTTGACGTGAGCAATAGTATGAAAGCCACTGATATTGCACCGGATCGTTTATCGCGGGCAAAGCAATTTATTTCCAAACTCATTGACAATTTACAGGATGACAGAATTGGTTTAGTTGTTTTTGCGGGGTACGCCTATGCGCAAATGCCATTGACTTTTGATTATTCTGCTGCACGGCTGTATGTTTCATCTGCCGATCCTGCAAACATTACTGCACAGGGAACCAGCATTGCCGATGCGTTTGACAAAGCCAATATTTTGTTTGGAGACGACAATGAACGTTTCAAATCCATTGTGTTGATTACCGACGGCGAAACCCACGATGAGAATGCAATGGAGAAATTGAAAGATTTATCCAAGAAAGGAGTGATGGTAAACACAGTAGGTATTGGTTCACCGCAAGGGTCAACAATTATTGATACTGCAGGCCATGTTAAAACCGATGCATCAGGGCAGCCGGTTGTTTCGAAATTGAATGAGGAGATTTTACAAAACATTGCAAAGGCTACAAACGGCGTTTATGTTCATTTGCAAAACACTGATGCTGCAGTGAAACAGGTATTGTTGCAATACTCTCAAATACAGAAAAAAGCTTTGGGCGATACCTCGCTTTACAATTATGAAACATTTTATGAGTGGATGGCTTTACCAATGCTTTTATTGCTCATTACTGAAATCTTTTTACCCGACAGAAAAAAAGTGAAGCAATGAAATACTTTTTATTAAGTGCGATGATTTTTATGTCCTTCTTCTCAAAAGCACAAAATGCAACGGAAAGTATTTTGCGGGGCAATCAATACTATCAAAATGCACAATTTGGTTTGGCTGAAGCTGAATACAGGAAAGCATTGCAATACGAAGCCGATAATGATAAAGCAAAATATAACTTGGCCAATGCGTTGCAAAGGGAAAATAAATTTGATGAAGCAGCAAAGCTTTTGGACGATCTTTCAGGATCAACAAAAGATAACTCCATCAAATCGCAAGCCTATTACAACCAGGGCGTGGCTTATACAAAAATGCAGAACCTTGATGCCAGTATTGAATCTTACAAAAAAGCGCTTCGTATAAACCCAAAAGATCAGCAAGCTAGGGAAAATCTCGAAAAAGCTTTACTGCAAAAGAAAAAGCAAAGCCAAAGCAGCCAGCAGAACAAATCACAATCCAACATGAGTCAAAAAGAGGTTCAACAAAAGCTCGATATGCTCAATCAAAAGGAAAAGCAGCTTCACCAAAGAAAAGACAAAGAAAATCAGGGTAATGGCCAATCGCAGGACTGGTAATTCAATTTGCCAGTTCGATAAAGACAATGACCCGATGTGCTTTAATTGTTAGTTAACTTTGTGTTCGCTCATTTGTTTTTACATTGCCGGATTGTCGAATTAACTAATTGTCAAATCGATTATGCAGTTTTATAGCGAAAGTCTAACAGAATATAAACGTCTTGCAACAAAAGAAGTTAAGATTGGTGATTTGCTTTTAGGCAATTTCCATCCTATTCGTGTTCAAACAATGACAACCACTGACACAATGGATACGATTGCCACTGTTGAGCAAAGCATTCGTTGCATTGAAGCAGGAGCGGAGCTGGTTCGCATTACAGCACCTTCGAAAAAAGAAGCGGAGAATTTACTCAATATCAAGAATGAATTAAGAAGCAGGGGTTACAACACACCACTTGTTGCAGATATTCACTTCACCCCGAATGCCGCTGAAATCGCAGCCCGAATCGTTGAAAAAGTTCGTGTCAATCCTGGCAATTATGTTGACAAGAAAAAATTTGAACTCATTGAGTATACTGATGCAGATTATGCAGAAGAAATTGAAAGAATAACAGAACGCTTTACTCCGCTGGTAAAAATTTGCAAGCAGTATGGAACTGCAATGCGGATTGGAACCAACCACGGTTCTTTAAGTGATCGCATTATGAGCCGCTATGGAGATACACCGGTGGGAATGGTGGAAAGTGCAATGGAATTTTTGCGAATTGCAAGAGATGAATCCTATCACAACATTGTGCTGAGCATGAAGAGCAGTAATCCGCAAGTGATGGTTCAAGCCTATCGCTTGCTGGCAAAAACTATGTTTGATGAATTTGGTGAATGTTATCCTTTGCATCTTGGTGTAACAGAAGCAGGCGACGGGGAAGATGGAAGAATTAAAAGCGCAATTGGAATTGGAACCTTGCTGGAAGATGGATTGGGTGATACGATTCGTGTCTCTTTAACTGAAGATCCTGAATTGGAAATCCCGGTCTGCAGGGATATAGTAAAGAGATACCAGAGCCGGCCGACTAAAAACAAGCAAACTCAATCTGAAATACCTTCGATCGGCAAATTGGCTTACTCCCCATTTGAATACAAGCGCAGAGAGACATTTGCAGTAAATAATACCGGTGAACATCATGTGCCTGTTGTAATTGCAAATCTGAGCAAACTGCAGACTATCACTCAAAAAGATTTGCAAAGTGTTGGATACAGTTATGATGAGCTGTTAGATAAATGGAAGATAGCCGACACTGCAGCAGATTATGTTTTTACAGGACATAATATTTTGGATTTTGCATTGCCCGGCACATTGAAGGTGATTGTTTATCCTGCAACATGGATGAGTGTTGAAGAGAACCTGAATGAAAATACAAAAGCAAAATACTTTCCCATCTTCGACGATGTTGGCTACACAAAAGCAGAATTCAAAAGCAGTTCATTAAATTTTGTAATGATTGATTGCTTTGGCGATGATATTTCTGTCAATGATTTTACCTTCCTTGACTCCATAGCAAATGATCCAAAAGTTGTTTTGTGTTTAGGCAGCAACAATGTTAACGCAATGCAGTCTGTACGAAGAATGTTTATTGAATTAATGAACAGGAAAATTAAAAATCCTGTTGTTATCACGGTTGACAGTAACTGGCAAACCACTGATGAACATTTGGTTCATTATGCAACAGAAGCAGGTGCATTGTTGCTGGATGGAATGGGAGATGGAGTTTGTTTGGGAATGACTGCGGAAAGCTACAGGCTGCAGGCATCAAGCTACAGGCAGGTAAGCGGAAGAAACTATTTACAATCGCAAACCGTTGAACAGTTCATGAACAACACTGCTTTCAGCATTTTGCAGGCAACAAGAACAAGGATTTCAAAAACAGAATACATTAGTTGTCCGAGCTGCGGAAGAACTTTGTTTGACTTGCAGGAAACCACTGCAAAAATCCGCGCAGTCACCAATCATTTGAAAGGAGTGAAAATTGCCATCATGGGCTGTATTGTAAATGGCCCCGGTGAAATGGCCGATGCCGATTTTGGTTATGTAGGAAGTGGTCCCGGCAGAATTACACTTTATAAAGGGAAAGAAATTGTAAAGCGAAATGTTTCCAGTGAAATTGCTGTAGAGGAACTGGTTAATCTTCTGAAAGAAAGCGATGTTTGGGTGGACCGTGAAGCTCTCGTCAATTAATCATATAACATCTGGCAGGTGTCGCAAAAAAAAGTTCGTCGCTGTGTTTTGCCCAAATATTCTTTAATAATTTTATCGCCATCCCTCATGCAGGTTTTTTTTGTATGAGCAAGCCAGTGCTTGCGAAGCGTATATTCTTTTTTCCATTTCAAAAAATCAAAGCTGTAGTTGCGGGCTTCTTTGATTAAATCGTTTAGTTGTTTGGTCGGAAGGTTTCCTACCTTGTTTTTAGGATGAACTTTGATGCGATAAAGAACTTCGTTCTTAATAATGTTTCCTACTCCCGCAAATATGGTCTGATCTAACAGGGCATCGGTAACCATCATGTTCGGCACTGCTTTTAATTTTTTCTTCGCAGCTTTTGGATCCCATGCATCACTTAACACATCTGCAGCCCAATCGTAGATTTCATCGAGGGGTTCTTCAATAAATTTTACAGAGCAAGTGTATAAATTAATTTCACCATTTTTGAATTGCATAGTAAGTCTCGAATCTTTCTCCCTTCTTGCATTCACTAGATATTTTCCAAACATTAAAAAGTGAATCCGAACAGTAAACCCCTTAAAACAAAACAATAAATGCTTTCCCCAGGTTTTTATGTCAACCAGTTTTTTGTTGCGAAGTCTTTCCTTGTCCGTTTTGGTATTGCCTGAAACATCGAGAATTTTTTTGCCGATAAATTGAATCATTTCTTCTTTGGCAATAACAAGCGAAGGACCTTCGGGCATAACGTTTTAAGATTTTATACAAATGATGAGCCATGCTTACTTCACCTTGTATAACTATTTCGATCTTGTAGTGTATCGCAGCAATTCAATACTGGCTTTCCTTTCGGATGAGATTAAAAACTCTTTTGCAGCAACCACGCACATTGATAGGATCATCGCCTTGATCAATATATTTATACAGTATGAATTACGTACGTAACAACGCCCCAAACCGAAAAAGAACTTGATTCGTTTATTTCTATTGCTGAAAGTTTTTTTGTTGCCGGAAGCAAACGTTTCTTATTGTTATTAATTTCCAATCTGCGGATCAGCATTTCTCCATCGATTAGCGCAATAATTACTTTACCGTTTTTTGCTTCCAGCGAACGGTCAACAATTACCACGTCGCCGTTGTGAATACCAGCGCCAAGCATGGCATCGCTGTTTACCCTCATAAAAAAAGTGGAGGGCTTATTTTTTACGAGTTGTTCGTTTAAATCAATGCCGCGTTCGGCATCATCATGTGCAGTTTCAGTAGAGCCGGTTGCTTTAGGGTGCGGCATATCCCATTGGGTATACTCTCTGGATCTTTTGAAATTAGCCGAATAAAAAAAATTGTCTTCCATATGCCGTCATTTACTAAAATAATTAGTAAATTTATGCTAAATTTTTTACTTGGCACCAATACAATTGCTATGAAAAATCTGAGCGGCGCAATAAGCCTACAAAAAGATATTGAGTTATGGGAATATTTACTGGTGGTGCATCCAACAGCGGAAGTGCATACCAAAATTTTACACGAGAAAAAAAAATTTGAAACCAGATACGAACAACAAGGGGATACAAAATTTTATCCCCACATAACCATTGCTAATTTTTGGGCAAAAGAGGCGATGGAAGAGACCTTCATTCGCTGGATACAAAACATTTGTAACCTTCAAAAAAATTTTACAGTTACATTGAATAATTTTAGCGGCTTCCCGTCTGCTGGTCTTTACATAAGAATCCAAGATGAAGAACCTTTCAAAAGATTAGCCAACGCATTAAAAATATTAGATGGTTTCATGCAATCGAATGATTGTCCTCAACTAAAATTGGTAAGCAACCCAAGAATAATTTTTGTAACACGTTTATCGCAATGCACATTCGATGATGTTATAAAAGATTATTCGCAAAAAACGTTTCATGAATCCTTTAAAGTAGAAAAGTTGATTTTGCTGAAGCGAGATGCGCATATGAAATGTCATCTCGTCAATACTTTCATTCTTCCTCCCTTAGCCTTATTTGATTAAGCGAATTATGTTGGTGGTTTAGTTGTTCAACAAAGTCCCGCTCCTGCGGGACTTTTAATTATTATTTTGATTGTGTGAATTGCCCTGTTGTGGCATGCTGGCCTTCACTTAATTCTTCGATCATTTTTTTATTAAAGGCCTCAAGGTCTTTCGGACTACGGCTTGTTACCAAGCCATTATCAACTACGACTTCTTTATCCTGCCAATTTACTCCGGCGTTTTTCAAATCCGTTTGCAACGAAGGATAAGAGGTCATTGTTCTTCCGTCAAGCATCCCCGTTTCAATCAATGTTTGCGGACCATGGCAAATTGCGGCTAAAGGTTTGGCCTGCTCAAGAAAATGTTGAGCAAATGCAACTGCTTTTTTATTCTGGCGAAGGGTGTCAGGGTTCATTACGCCGCCTGGCAATACCAGCATATCGTAATCTTCAGGATTTGCATCGTCTAAATTTTTATCAACCGGAACTTCAATGCTCCAGTGGTCGTGGTTCCATGCTTTTACTTTATCTTTTTGAGGGGAAATAACATGGACCTTTGCACCAGCTTGTTCTAATGCATTCATCGGGCTGGTAAGTTCAACTTCTTCAAAACCGTTTTCGGTTAGTATTGCTACTTTTTTGTCTTTAATATCTCTGGCCATAAAGTTTTTTCTTAGAAAGCCACAAAAACTAAACCATTAAAAGTTTAATTATTTCTGTCTAAACAATTGAAATCTTGTTTACTTTCAACTACAACAAATTTTAGTAGCCCGATGAAAAAAATCCTCTTTTTTCCTTCTGTCATTTTCTTCATCATTTTTTTTAGCTGTAACCGGGGACCTTATGCCTCAACAAATAAAACATACAAAAAGCAAGCAAAGCAATTTGCCAAGCTAATTGAGACAGCACCGTTGAAAGACTCGCTTGTAACGGGTTCATGGGTAGGAACAACAAACTTCAACCTGCGCAAACCCAATTTCGTTATTATCCATCACACTGCTCAAAACAGTTGTGAACAAACGTTAAAAACATTTACTACTGCAAAAAGCCAGGTCAGTGCTCATTATGTTATTTGTAAGGACGGAACCATTCATCACATGCTCAATGATTATTTACGTGCCTGGCAGGCAGGTGTTTCCAAATGGGGAAATAACACTGACATCAATTCTTCGTCAATAGGAATTGAAATTGATAATAATGGTTTTGAGCCTTTCACTGATGAACAGGTAAGCAGCTTACTAACGTTATTGGCTACCCTCAAAAAAGCGTACGGCATTCCGACTGCAAATTTTATTGGTCATGAGGATATTGCTCCCGGGAGAAAGGTTGATCCAAATGTTTATTTTCCCTGGAGGAAATTAGCTGACAGTGGATTTGGGATTTGGTGGAGTGATACGACCAATGTTGTTGTGCCCCCAAATTTTAATTCAATAGAAGCACTAAGAATTGTTGGCTACGATACTAGGGATTCTCTTGCTGTTATTCAAACATTTAAGAGAAAGTTTGAACAGATAGATAAGAGTTCCACTTTAGACGAAGCAGATAAAAAGATTCTTTATACGCTTTACCGCAAATTCGAATAGCGTTGAATCGTAGTTTTTCTTATGCACATTCGTTAGCTTACGATTGAATGACATTTTTTATAGTTGTACCTTGTTCACGAAAACCGCGAGCCTATGAAATGTTTTTTACTTTCTGCATTCCTGTTTTTCTGTGCACAAAATCTTCATTCACAAATTCGGTCCCTACCCACCGGCAAGTATGAGACGACAATGAAAAAAAATCAATCAAAATGGGAGAGAGGTGATATTATTTTGCTTGACGCAAATAAATACAAAATATCTACTAGTGATGAAGTTGGTGAATATAAATTCAGCAGTGCTGCGCAAAGAATATTTTTTATTTCGGGGCCGTTAAAAAGCTTCTACGCTAAAACTTCCGAAAATAATAACACTCCAGCTATCGTGTTACCGGTTTCAGAAAACGAGCAAATGGGAGTGAACCTTTCTTCAGAAGTTTGGTGCTATCTCAAACATTAATACTGGCAATTGTTTTGCATTATTTTTCAAAAGCAGTTTATGAACGTTAAACGAACTTTTGGAATTATTCTTACTGTTCTTGGTATTGCGGCACTCATCTATTTCGCAACTTTATTTATTAAGGCTAATGGAACAGAAAGGCAGATCAAAATTTTGATCGTTTACGGAGTGCTTGGTGCCATATTTTTCTTTACAGGCGTCGGGCTTATCCGCAATACAAGAGATGATGCAAGGCCACCGGTTGAATAAGTTTTCTTTGATTTAGTAACTTGCCGCGGTGATTATCTTAAATATTGATACAGCGGTAGAAACATCTTCTATTTGTCTTTCAGAAAATAATATCTCTCTTGGAGTAAAAATCAATCCTTCACAAAAAGACAGTGCAGCATGGATTGATGTTGCGATCAAGGAATTGCTCGAAGAAAAAAATCTTTCTTTTAAGCAACTTGATGCAATTGCAGTTAGTGAAGGTCCAGGTTCGTATACCGGTCTTCGTGTGGGAATGGCAACATCAAAAGGTTTGTGTTATGCTTTGCAAAAACCTTTGATCACAGTCAATACTTTGAAAATAATGGCTGCTGCGGGGCAAAAAGTATCATCTTGTCTTTTATGTCCGATGATTGATGCAAGAAGGATGGAAGTGTTTACTGCAGTATTTGATCATGAACTCAATTTTGTTTTGCCTTACAACAATTTAGTGTTGACCGAAAATTCATTTAGCGACTTGCTTGATCAGGAGAAGGTTCTCTTTTTTGGAAACGGAAGCGTTAAGTTTCAGTCCATTATAAAACACCGAAATTCTGTATTTAGAAAATTGGATATAACTGCTGAGGATATGATTTTGCTTTCAAGTGAAAAGTTTAGTAAAAAAGAATTTGCTGATTTAGCCTATTCGCAGCCATTTTACGGTAAGGAATTTTACTCACCGTCAAAACAATCTTTATAAAAAATCTGTCATTTATACCAATTTGATTTGCATTAGCGTTATCAAATTATAAATTTGTACTAACAAGAGGGATTTAATATGAACGAACTACTTGAAACTACGGCCACCGAACTCAAAATTGATGTGATTCAACTCAAGAAGGCGGCGCTGATTTTAAGAGCAATTAATCACAAGCTCCGTCAGCAAATTATGAAGTTGATTCATCAGCATGAGAAAATGACCGTAACAGAAATCTACGTTAAGCTCAGGTTAGAACAGTCGGTAGCTTCCCAACATCTTGCTATTTTGCGCAAAGCTGGATTTGTAAATACTTTGCGTGACGGTAAATTCATTTTTTATTCTGTGAATTATGCCAGGCTTGATCAGGTGCATAGCATCGTACACGATTTGTTAAAATAACTACTGAACTTAGTCATTAAATCTTTGGCTGCAAATGGGCTAATTTTGTAGGCAAAGATTTTTTATGTTCGTTAAACAACTCTACACAGGTTGCTTAAGTGAAGCAGCTTATTATGTTGAAAGTGAAGGCGAAGCTGCAATCATTGACCCGTTGAGGGATATTGAAGTTTATCTACAGTTAGCTTCAGAAAGAAAAGCAACGATTAAATATATTTTTGAAACACATTTTCATGCTGATTTTGTAAGTGGTCATATAGATCTTGCAAAGGCTACCGGTGCAACAATTGTTTACGGTCCTAATACCGAAACAAAATTTGATGTTAGGGTAGCAAAAGATGGTGAAAGGTTTCAGTTGGGAAACGTTGTTATTGAAGTGCTTCATACTCCAGGTCATACGTTGGAATCTTCATGCTATTTACTTAAAGATGAAAATGGTGAAGACTACTGCGTGTTCACCGGCGATACATTGTTTGTTGGCGACGTTGGCCGCCCTGATCTTGCACAGAAAGGTGATCTTACAATGAATGCGCTTGCAGCAATGATGTATGAAAGTTTACAAAACAAAATTGTTCCTCTGCCTGATTATGTAATTGTTTATCCTGCACACGGGCCAGGAAGCGCTTGCGGAAAAAATCTGGGTCCAAGCACATACAGTACGATTGGAGAAGAAAAGCAAACCAACTATGCGTTAAAAGCCCAAACTAAAGAAGAGTTCATTAAGAATGTGACGGAAGGTTTGGCGGCACCTCCCCAGTATTTTCCGATCAACGCAAAAATTAATAAAGAAGGTTATGAAAGCCTTGACGATGTTTTAGAACATAGCTTAAAACCTCTATCAATTAATGACGTGAAGAAGTCAATTAATGATGACATTTTAATTCTTGATACACGCAGAGAAGAAGTTTTTACACAAGGATTTATTCCTGGCTCAATATTTATCGGCCTGGAAGGCCGCTATGCAGAGTGGGCTGGTAGTTTACTTTCTTTTGAAGAGCCAATGATTTTGGTAACCGAACAAGGAAAAGAAAGAGAGGCTGTTGTTCGTTTGGCAAGAGTAGGTTTTAGCAAAGTGATGGGATATGTTGACGGAGGTTTTGAAGCGTGGAAAAAAGCAGGCGAGCCAATTGACATGATTATTAATGTTGAAGCAGATGAATTAGCAATGGATATCCCCTTCGACAAAAATTTGGTTGTGGTCGATGTTAGAAAGCCAACCGAATTTGCAGATGGGCATGTAAAAGATGCAGTTAATATTCAACTGAATGATATGACTGATCCTGTGAACCTTGCTAATCTTGAAGAAACAGATAATATTTACGTTCACTGCCAGGGCGGATACAGAAGTGTCATCGCTTCTTCGTTATTAAAAAGACAAGGGATCCACAATTTGAGAAATGTGATTGGTGGATGGAATAAAATCAGGCAGGAAGAGAAAATTCCGACTGAAAAAGAAAAAAGTGTATTGAATTAACCGATCTTCAATAAAATAAAAGCAACCTTCATTGGTTGCTTTTATTATGTAATGACCGCTCCGTACTCCGGCTTCCATTCATGTTTCCATCTGCGATGGCTCCACAGCCACATTTCGGGATTTGCTTTAATTACTTTTTCTAAAAACCGGATGTAAATTTTTGTGAGCTCCGTTGGTGCCAAGACGCCCGGTTCCAATGCTGCTAATTCACAATGCAGTTCATAATAGCCTCGTTTTTTCTTTGTGAAATGAATAAACACTACAGACGCATTATTCGCTCTTGCTCCTTTTTCTGGTCCGGTTACAAATGGTGTTGGTCTTCCAAAAAAATTTAACCAGTATGCTTTTGATGGATTTCCCGGATTTTGATCGGCAACTAATCCAAGCATGTATTGTTTTTGTCTCCAAGGTAGCATTGCGGTTCGCATTTGGGTGGCAGGTAATAAGACAGCTCCTGTCTTGCTTCTGATTTTTTTCAGCAGCCTCTCCATTGTTTTGTTGTTTATGGGCATGTAAACAGTAAGCAAAGTATAAGGTGTTAACAATGTCATTCCCAGGTTTGCAATTTCCCAATTGAAATTATGACCCAAATGAATCTGGCATTTTTTTCCCTGGGCATGTAAGTCGGAAAAAACTTTTACGTCACCAGTAAAATGTTTTTTGATAAAATTTTTTCCCGTACTTATCAACTTAATGGTCTCAATGAAATTGTCAGTAAAATTTCTGTAGAACTTTTTTTCGATTTCAGTTCTTTCCTTTTGAGTTTTTTCAGGGAAGGCAATCAGCAAATTTTTACGCACTACTTCTTTTCTATAACCGACTGCATAGTAAATAATGAGGTAAGCCAAATCAGAAAACAAATACAATACTTTCAATGGAAGCAGTGACAGCAAATAAAAAACACCATAAACAAAGTAGTACATAAGCTGCGCAAAGATATAAACGTACAAGAGTACGTGGCAACGGAAGCTGAACAGAATTGTTAAGCCGGTTACAAAACAATATTCTGGACCAGGTCTGATTTAAACGGATAATCAGTATTGTAGTGTAAGCCCCGGCTCTCCTTTCTGAACGATGCACCTTTTGTAATCAAGTAACCAACAGTAATCATGTTGCGTAGTTCAAGCAGTTGTGGTGATACCGTTGTTGTTTGATACAGGTTTTCTGTTTCATCAAACAACAGGTCAATTCTTTTTATTGCTCTTTGCAAACGAACATTGTTGCGAACAATGCCAACATAATCACTCATTACCTGCTGCAATTCTTTCAGGCTTTGGGTAATTAAAATCATTTCCTTGGGTTGCGATGTTCCCTGGGCATTCCAGTCTGGAACTTTTGACAATTCCTTCAATGTGTAAATTTTGTTGACCGCATCAACATAGCAACGATGAGCAAAGACCATCGCCTCGAGCAAAGAATTGCTTGCCAAACGATTGGCACCATGCAAACCAGTGCTCGAACATTCACCGCAGGCATATAAATTTTGAATAGAACTTCTTCCCCATTCATCAGTTTTAATGCCGCCACAACTGTAGTGAGCAGCAGGGGCAACCGGAATCATATTTTTCGCCACATCAATTCCAATAGAGAGACATTTTTCATGAATATTTGGGAAATGTTCTTTGAACTTTTCCATATCCATATGTCGGCAATCGAGATAAACGTGCTCTGTACCTGTGATCTTCATTTCGTTATCGATGGCCCTAGCAACAATATCTCTGGGCGCCAAATCTTTTCTTTCATCATATCGTTCCATAAATGCTTCACCGTTGCTGTTGCGAAGAATACCACCATCGCCACGCACTGCTTCTGTAATTAAAAATGCCTGTCCTCTTTTTCCTGCTTCATATAACGCTGTTGGATGAAATTGAATGAACTCCATGTTTTCAATTCTTCCTTTTGCACGATAGACCATGGCAACACCATCACCTGTTGCAATTGATGGATTTGTTGTTGTGCGATATACCTGGCCGTTGCCTCCAGTGGCAAGCAAAGTAATTTTAGAAAGAATCTTTTCGATCCGGTTGCTCTGTTCATTCAACACATACACGCCATAGCAACAAATATCAGGAGTGGACTTAGTAACGAGATAACCCAGGTGATGCTGGGTAATGATGTCAATAACAAAGCAATGATGAATCACATGGATATTTGATTCAAGTTTGACAGCCTCAAGCAATGCTCTTTCCATCTCCCTTCCTGTCACATCTTTGTGATGCAGAATTCTGAATTCGGAATGGCCGCCCTCTTTTCCCAATTTAAAATCGCCTTCTGCATCTTTATCAAACTGTGCTCCCCAATCAATAATTTCCTGAACCCTTGCCGGACCTTCCTTTACAACAATTTCAACAACTTCTTTATTGCACAAACCGTCCCCTGCAATTAAAGTGTCTTCAATATGCTTTTCAAAACTGTCATTTTCCAAATCGTTTACAACGGCAATACCCCCTTGAGCATATTTGGTATTTGTTTCATCAGGCGTTGCTTTTGTAATGATGGTGACTTGTTTGTCGGGACAATGTTGCGCTACTTTCAAAGCATAGGTCAATCCTGCAATTCCCGAACCGATAACTAAAAAATCTGTCTGCATGAATAGTAAATAGAGTTGCCAAAATTATAAACAATGAAAACGCGAACGAGAATTTTTATGTACTTAGCTGATTTGCTCTTATCGTCGCCTGTTGGGTGACTCGGTTGGGCATTCGGTAATTCTTTTCGGCATTATTGAAGTGTCTTATTAGTGTCAACTTTTCTTGCTGCAGGACAGCATAGAAATGCTATGTGAAGGCGCATTGCTTGCGATAAGGAAGCGCGGTAGCAAAAAAGTCTTCTGTTAAGAAGACTTTTTATCATCAGTTATTAAAATTATTACTTCCAGTTTCCACCAAACACTCTTCTTAACAAGGGTGTTGTCCTTGCCGCAGCATTTGCACGAATATCTCTTTCTTTTTCTTCTATCTTTTCAAACATTTTTAAACTTACCATTCCAGCCATTAAATTGGCGAGATCCAGATTTACCCTGTTACCTGAAATTTCTTGAGCCGGCTTCATAATCTTGTTCCACTGGTCAGTGAGTTTGTATTCATTTAACGCTTCCTGCATTACAGGTTTAATGGCTTCACGTAATTGAGTACCTGCATGAGTTCTGAGGTAATCCGTTCCTGAAGTACCTCCGTTTTTTACAATGCTGATGGCATCGGTAATGCTCATGTTTTCAATCGAGTTAACAAAAACAGGAATCGAACGGTCGGCAGTTTTTTCTGCTGCTGTTCCCATGGTTGCTGTAAAACGGTCGAGTTCATTTAATAAACCGAGTTGTTGCAAAGTGTTTAAAGTTTTCCGCATTTGCTCCGGGAACAAAGTTGACATGATTGCGTCCTTATTAAATGATCCTGCAACTCCCTGGCGAACACCAATCTCAAGCATTTGACGAATGGCTGATGCTGCGTCTGCTTCGTTCAAAGTAGCATTTTTCAATGCACTGCACGAAAACCCAACCGGGATTAAAAAAGCGAAGAGAGCAGGTAGAAGAATTCTTTTCATAAGTGTCTTTTTAAAATGAGTTGTTAACAATAGCAGACTAAAAAAGCTTGCCGCAGTTTTATGGCCGTTTGTTAAAAAACACCTATACTATTCCGTTTCTTCTTTGTCCTTCAGCGAGGCGAGCCTTTTTTTACCGTGAAGTAAAATTTTTAACGTTCTTCTTTTCAGCGAGATAGGTATAATTTTTTCTTCATGCTCTTCTAAATGAAACTTATATGCCGACAACACGTTCCGGTAAGATAAAATTCCATTTACTTTATTAGTTCCTTCTGCGACTACCGGCAGCACGTCCAGGTTTTCTTTTGCCATCATTTCAACCGCGGTTTTCAAACTATCCATAGCTGTTACTACAAAAGGTTTTCTTTTGATTAAAGCCCCAATTTTTAAATCGGGGGCGTGATGTAAGCTGTACAGGTTTGAAGAACTTATAACCCCTTTGAAAGTACCATCATCGTTGACCACGATAAAATAATTGCGATGCTCATTTTTGTTGCGGCGTAACCAGTCACGTACTTCATCGATGGTTGCATCAGCGCTCAATACCATCCCTTCTTTCTCGACAAATTGTTTTACGATAAGTTTATCCAGGATATCGGGCTGGTAATCGACAGGAGTTTTAACACCTCTTCTTGCAATTTTCTCGGTCATGATGGTATTCTCCATCAAAAAGAAAGAAATGAAATAAGAAGCAACACAGGCAGCAAGAAGCGGCAATAATGCATTTGCCTGATCGGTAGTTTCTATTGCAAAAATAATTGAAGTTAACAGCGCTCTTGATGCACCGGCAAACATTGCTGACATTCCAATTAAGGCAGCCAGTGGCAATGTAATGCCCGCATTAGGGAAAAAATAAATAGCCGCAGTTCCAAGCAGAGCACCTGTTGCCCCACCAATTGTTAGCAAAGGAGCCAATGTTCCTCCAGATGTTCCGCTTCCTAGTGCAATTGCCCATGAAATAAACTTTAAAACACAAAGCGAAATAATTACATGCAGTACTAATTTCCCTGAAAGGATATCAATGATGTTATCGTAGCCGACGCCTAAAGTTTTTGGAGCGAAATATCCAACAATGCCAACCGCGATTCCACCGATGGCCGGCCACCACATCCAATGAACAGGGAGTTTTTCAAAACCATCTTCGATCCAGTAAACGATTTTTGTAATCAGCGCCGCCAGTAACCCAACAACAACTCCGATTCCACTATACACAGCCAATCCTTCATTGCTTGGAACACTTACAAAGGGCATGGGAAATACGGGCCCCGATTCAAAAAACAGATGATGACCTGCAGCTCCTGTGATGCATGCCAAGGCCACCGGGATTATAGAACGTGGAGAAAATTCAAACAACAACAATTCAATAGCTAAAAAAATTGCAGCAATAGGGCTACCAAAAATGGCGGCCATACCCGCAGTTGCGCCCGCAGCCAATAAAACTTTTCTTTCGTAGTGCGTTATTTTTAAAAGCTGTCCAAGCGTTGAACCAAATGCCCCGCCGGTTGCAATGATGGGTCCTTCCGCACCAAACGGTCCGCCGGTGCCAATGGAAAAAGCAGAAGAAAGTGGTTTTAAAAAAGTAATGGAAGGTTTGATTTTACTGCGGTTGGTGAGAATTTGCTCCATGGCTTCCGGAATGCCATGACCACGAATTGCCTTTGATCCATAAAGGGCCATCAATCCAACAATGACACCACCAATCGCAGGAACAATAATTACCCATAAACCATAATTATTTGTTGCAGGACTTGTTGCTGCAAAAGAAAATTTATGATGGAAAGAAATGTTGGTGAATAAATTAATCAAATACACCAAAAGCTTTGCAATTGCAGAAATGCAAAGACCAATAAAAACGGCAAGTGCTGATATGAATAAGCTCCTTCTTTTGTTAGTTGTGTTTTGAGCTGCAAAATTTTGTTGTACAAGTGTTTCATCGAGAGAGACAGAAACCGGTATACCGCTGTGATCCGTATGGCTGGGGTTGATCATAATTAACATTGAAAAATTGTGCAAAGGTAACATCATGCAAATTGATGGCCTCATTAAAATGTGATTAAAATCTTGAATCCGTTCTGCAGCACATGTTACAGCGAAAGGGTTCGAATATCGGCCCTTAGTATCCACCAGTGGAATACCATTAATTCATGAAATTTTTATCGAAGGAAAAGATGATGGAGTGATCCGTTGAACAAAACACACTGGTTTAGCAGGTAAAACAAAGGATCCTGGCTCATTGAAAATTATGGGTTATCACATGCTTGAATGACTGACAGCAGCCAATAGGGAAGGCAAAGCAGCAAGTAGGTTATTTAGACAGCGCCGGATCATCGGTTTAATAAGTGATTCTCGAATGGAACATTTTGCTTTGTGGCTTTCTTTCTTAGAAGGTGAATTTTCAAAACACTTCTTTGTTCGACGCTGATGATATCACAATTTATTTCAGAATTTGTTTTTCTGCAATCTTTCAAAACGTTTTAATTGATGCAATCACAAAAAACTCACAATACTATTCACAAAATAGTTCTGTGGGATAATGGAATTAAATATCGTTGAAGATTTTGTCGAGCTTAAAAACGACTGCGGTTACCCCTGTTGAATCCTCCACCACCGCCTTTATTGAACCCGCCGCCCCCTCTGTTAAAGCCACCGCCACCTTTGTAGCCTCCGCCGCCCCCGCCAGAGTTTTTATCGTCGGCTTCTTTAACAACCATAGTTTTCCCGCGGCCAAGTTCCAGACCATTCAGACTTTCAATGGCTTCTTTTGCTTCATCGTCATTCATCATATCAACAAAAGCAAAGCCTCTGCTTTTTCCTGTTTGTTTATCAATGGCAACTTTGGCTGAATTGATCTTACCAAATTTTTCAAAAAATTCTACCAGCTCTGCGTCATCGAAATCGTATGGAAGGCCGGCTACAAAAAGTTTCATAGCAATAATTATGGAATGAAGTTAATTAAGTTTTTCAGTAATGATGTGTATGTGGTGATAAAACTTGCCCGAAGGCAAAATTACTAAGTGTAATTATTTAAAGCTATAGCCCAGGGTAAACGTTAATGGAATTTTTACGCCGCGGTTAAATGGAAAGATATTTCCGTTTGAATAGTGGTTAATATTCAACTCGGCATTTAGCTGCCTGTCGCGGCCAAAAAATCCGCCAAAACCCATAAAATCCTGGAATGTAAAATGCCTTCCGCTATTTTTATCATCAATAATTGTTTTTGAAATATAACTCGGACCGGCTACGGAATAGAACAAATAACCGTCAACGGGTTTTGTTCTCAAAGCAGTGAAGCGAAGTGTTGGGAAAACAGAAAGTGTATAAAAATTTTCTTTCTTTTCATTACTCCTCCAAAATCCGGCATCAGCTCCCAGGTCGAAAGCAAAAACTTTTTTGGTGTGAAAAATATTTCGCTGATAGCGGGCAACAAATCCTTTTTTTACTTCTATCCCTCCGCCCCAAAAAATGGCAAACTTCTTCGACAAAAAATTGTTGGCATCATAACCAAAATGGTTGGTTGAATAACCGATCTGGAAAATATTTTTCGGAAAATAATAACGGGCGTCTGAAACTTTTTTTATTGCCTGTTCAGTTAACGGAATCAAATTATATTTCAATCCTGCCGAATAAAATAAGAGATGCGGTTGTTTGTATTTTGAAACCTCGGGTGAGTAGGTAAGATTGGCAAGCACTTCCCATTTCTTATTGATGTGATACTGTAAACCCGTTCCCAAAATGACATTGCTATAGCTTGCATTTTTTACTACATAATCGCCATTGATGTCAAAACCCCTTCGGCCAAAGATTCCAAGTCCGGCTTCACCATAAAGGGCAACTTTATCCGACAGCGGAATTTGCCCTTTGACGGTAAGCGTTCCGGAATGCAACCACACAGAGTGTTTTGATTGATCGCCATTGACATTTTTGTAAATAGCATATTGCAATGGCTTCATATAACTGATTTGTGCAGAAATATTTTTGCTGAATTGATGACCAAAAAAAATTAACCGCATCCCAAAATGATGGTTCGTGATGGATTCAACATGATAACCAGGCTCCAGTTGGCCTGTAGAAAACGGAATATTGATGTAACCGAAATTGAAATTGAAGTAAGAGTTTTTTAAAAATCCCGGATATTGAATCCTGTCTTGCGAAAACGATTGCGAAACCAAAAAAACAAACAAAAAACACAGCGATAAATTCTTAATAGCCATCAAATGAAATTTAGTCGTCAAAAGAACGTTTGTAAATTTTGGATGAATATCTTAAAAATTGAATTAAGGCAAACATTTTTTCTTTTGCGTTGTATTTATAAGCATGAGTAAAATTCACCGACTGGTCAGCATTCAACAAATTCCTGCTTCATTGGAAAAAACCTGGCAATTTTTTTCCGATCCAAAAAACTTAATGGCCATTACACCTCCATTTCTCAATCTGGTAATTACAAACGAAGTTTTTGGAGAAGAAGCTTATCCGGGTCAGATTATGACCTATAAAGTAAAGCCTTTGTTGGGGATAGCAGTTGAGTGGATGACCGAAATTACTCATGTTGAAAAACAAAAAATGTTTGTTGATGAACAAAGAAAAGGCCCTTACAAACTTTGGCATCATCAACATCATTTTAAAGCCAAGAATGAAAACACCGAAATGATTGACATTGTTCATTATCGCCTGCCGTTTTCTTTTTTAGGAGAAACGATGCATCCAATAGTAAAGAAAAAACTCCTGGAAATTTTTTCTTATCGCTATAAAAAAGTTATTGAATTATTTGGCGATGCAGGTGAAAACATGAATGTGAAGATTGATTGATATTTGCTCAAAATTTTTCAATGGCTATTATTTATCACGTTACAACAGTGCAGGAGTGGAATGCGGCAAAAGAAAAGGGATTTTATAATGCTCCATCTTTAGAAATAGAAGGGTTTATTCATTGCAGTGAAGCCCAACAACTGCAAGGTGTTTTACACAGATATTATCAAGGAAAGACAAACCTGCTGAAATTAGTAATTGACACGGATAAGCTGAAATCAAAATTGCAATACGATTTGGCTCCGTCTGTGAACGAAGAATTTCCTCACATTTACGGGCCGATCAATTTAGATGCAGTGATCAACACAGAAATAATCTTGCAATAACTTATTGTCTTGTTTCTTGTTTTGGATCGTCGGATTCTCTTTCGGCATTTGTGCCGGGCACATCGCTTATTGATTTATCTTCAAAATCATTCGGCTGTTGATCCTGAAACTCGGGCTGGTTTTGCAATTGCTTATCGGTTTGTGTCGGTTGAGGATACGATTCAAAACGATCGTTTCTTTTTTCATCTCCATTCATAACTAAAGATTTAAAATCAAAAATTGTTTCAAAAAATTAATAAGCCCTGCACAATGTACAAGGCTTATTAACTATGACTCTAAAAGACCAGGATCAAAACGGAATGCGTGGTTTAGAATTCGCTTTAGATTCCGCTTTCCACTTCTCTTAGATCAAATGATTACATGCCACCCTGGCCACTACGTGAAGAACCACTGTCGCTGCTTCCTTCGCTTCCGCTGCGGCCAGTATTACCTGTACCTGTGCTGCTTCCACGACCCTGATCGCCACCTTCTACATTAGAACCCAGGTTAGATCCTGAAGAAGAACCCATATTGCCTGATGTTCCGCTAGTGCCCTGGCTTTGTCCACCTAAACCTTCAGAACCACGAGAGCCGGATTGGGATCCGCTTGTGTTTGAAGAGCCCGTGTTACCTGACCCGCTTTGAGATCCGCTCATGGATTCATTGCCCATGTTTGAGCTTCTGTTTTGATCTTGATTTCTGTTGTTGTCTGCCATAACTGTAATTTTTAAAGTCAAAAATTATAAGAGCTTTTTTATTCATAAAAACATTGTGCCCGACTATTTCATAATGAATAAAGTATGAAGATGTGAACGCTGGATGAAAATGATTTTTTCTTTGTAGAAGTATCTCAACAAACAGATGACGTTCTCAAAAAAAATCCTTACGCTGCAATCATTTTATTGAAGTGTAAGGATTTTTTAGAGCAATGTTGCTTTACTCAGAAAGTTGTCCGTCGTAATCACTTCCAGTCACCCCATCTTTTGATGCTAGGCCTGTTCCTTTATCTCTTCTTCCCATACCCGAAGATTTTTCATCAAGTCTTGATGAACCACTCAAATCTCCTGATCCATTTTGATCGGACACATGTTGCCTTGTTGTTTCACTTAATGATTCATTACCGTTACGATCTTCAGTTCCTTGTCTTTTTGTAATGTCTGCCATAACTCTAAATTTAATTTAATGATTACTGAATCCTTCGTTGCCACTGCTACCATCGGAGCCCGTTTTAGCCCTTCCTTTTCCATAGCGGTTTTGTATCTGGCTCATTGTTTCAAATTCGTGGGCTTTGCCCTCATCGTTTCTTCTTTTTGAAGAAACCTTTGTCTTTGTTTTATTTTTCTTCGTACTCATATCCTTTCGTTTTGTTTTGAAGAGTACGGTATTCCATAGTGTGCGAAAGAGCATCAAACATCACCTGTTGCGGTTGCCAATGTTTCCGGAAGAAGAACTGTTTCCACTTGAACTTCTGTCTGCAGATCTTCCCATGCCAGGTTGAGAAGTTTGTGAGCTGCTCGATCCACTTGTGTTTTGTTGTTGACTTTGATTGCCGGTTCTTCCGCTATTGCCTAAGTTGGCACTATTGCCCTGATTGCGACCTTGATCTTGTCGGCCGGTTTGGCCTTTTTGATTGTCTGCCATAGTTGACGTTTTTGAGTTAAAAAATAAAAACTTGTCAGTTAGCAGTGACGGTGTAGAGGTTTGATTAAAAAGTTGTCCAGGCGCGGTTTGTTTTTGTCTATTGCCTTTCGGGGCAGTTCCAAAAATTGATGTTACTGCTTTTTTCCCGGGTCTGAAATTTTGTTGAGTTTCATTGGCCCTTATGAATCTCTCAGCCATAAAAAACATTTGAGGCAGGAATAGTAATGAAAAAATTATGCCTAACAATGCTTTATAAGCTTGTGCTTGCTTGATTATTTGCGGGCTAGAATTTCAGAGATGAGTCCGTTGAGGTCTTTTTGATAAACCTGTGTTTTCATTTTCATTTCGCCGTGCGGAACAATTTTATTTCCTATTAATGCATACCATGTTTGCGAAGAGCCCGGCACAAAAAAACCATGATCATTCCAGTCTGAATTTTTCTTTCCCCGTCCATGATCTGTCGTGATCAGAAAAGTTGTTTTACCCTGGTATTCGGGCATAGATTGAGTGATGCGCCACAGCTCACCAATCATCCTGTCTGCATTGTTTGCCTCCTGCAAATACTGATCGTAATGATTACTATGGCCTGCATTATCTGTTCCGCTAAAACTTAATAAAACAACCGATGGTTTATTTTTTAAGATGTATTCTTTACAAGCGACGTAGGTTAATTCATCGTATCGTGTTGGCGTTTCCTTGTCAGAAACTTTCTCCTGAATTTTATTAAGCATTGACTGTGTTGGTGTCAAATCGTTTCCATCAATTTTTTGCAGACCACTGTTCAAAACAAAACTGCAGTTGTCTTTGTCGAGGATGTAAGGGAATAAATCCCAGGATGTGAATGCAGCGACTTTTCCTGCATAGGTTGATGTATTATTTAAAGCTTCAAGAATATTTTGATTCTGATTTTTTTTCTTTTCGTTTTTCCAGATGCTATAATCGACATTTCCGGTTAGTAGTTCGCTGTAACCCGGATATGAAAGTGCATAAGGATTAGCAACATTTACATTGTTGTGGTATTTCCTGTTGCCATAAAGTTCGCCTTGCCTCGCAATAACACTCCAGAAAAAAGGCATCAGTTTTTTTCTTCTGTCTTCGGGGGATGCATCCCAATACAAAGCTTTTGCAATGGAAGAGTCAGAAGTAATTTGCGGATCGTTAATCAGCATGGAATCGGCACCATTGAAAACTTCTTCCCACCGGAAACCATCAAGAGTAATGATGAATAATTTGTTTTCCGGGTTGAGAGAGCGAATTGTTTTTCGGGTGTTGCTTACAGAAACGCTCAGGATCATCAACATCATGCAAATAACCAAACCACGCATACTTTTTACTACAAAAAAAGTGTACCAGTTTAAACCCAGCGTAAATCTTTCAACAATAAATTGTAAACAGAAACTTGGACCTCAAAAAAAATTCTCCCTGCTGCCAGGAAGAATTCATAAAGTTGAATGCCGTTTTATTTTGTGTTGAATGAAAGGGGAATGTTCATCTTAATTGAGAAATTTCTTCCCGTATTAAATACCCCTTGTTTTCCTGTTACGAGGTTTATATCCGTATATTTTAGCCGGCTTAAATGATTTTGATAAGCCACATCTGCCAGGTTCATTCCGTTCAAATAAAGGGTGAACAAAGTTTTGTTTTTATGTACAACGCTGGTGCTGATTGCTGCATTCAACAACGTATAACCCTGTGTTGCTGTCTCGGTTTGATAAGCAGTGAACGGATGGTTTTGGGCAAACGTATGATCAACTTCAAAACTCAATGCCAGGTTTTTGAATGTTTTTCCGGAGTTAACTAGTTCTGCTCTCACTTCGCTGAGCCACCTCGTTGCCGGGATGAAAGGCATGTCTTTGACTCCGCCAATCGCTTCGTTAAACCTTCCTCGCACATAAGACAATGTATTTTGCCAGTGCAGCCAATCCAAGGGATGCGGATGAAGATCAACTAAAAATTCTGCACCGGCTAAATGTGCATCATGTTGTCCAAATTTATATGCAGGAATAAAATTGCCATTTACATTCACTAAGGAATCAACATTGTTTGCGGCTGAAAGTTTGCTATAGAAAATAAAATTGTTTACCTGGTTGTAAAATGCACTTGCAGTGACCATAATATGCTTTGAATTCACTTCAAAACCTAAATCACCCTGGTAGCTTTTCTCTGATTTTAAATTTTCATCGCCATATTCATAGCGATTGGTTCCTTCGTGTGCCCCATTGGATGCAAGCTCCGGAATGCTTGGTGCGCGAAAGCCATTGGCCAAATTAAATTTTAAAACAAAATTGTCCGTTGCTGAATAGCTGACCCCTGCACTGGATGAAAAATTCCAGAATGTTCTTTTGAATGCGTTGAATTTTACATCGTTGCCCTGGCTCAAACCTTTTGAATCAAGCGAGCGATAATCATAACGAACGCCGCCGCTTAATGTTGATTTGCCAATTGTTTTTTGAGTGTAAATGAATGTGCCAATGTCGAACAAATTGTATTCAGGTATCAGCACTTGTTCTGCTTTGTTCTGATTGTTTTGCAACATTCCGTTAGCACCGATAGAACTTGTCCAACCATTTTTTTCATTGAGATGATAAATAGCATTATAGTTGAACGTTTTCAGATCGAAATACAAGTCATTCACATTCGGCGCATCAGGATTTCCAAATTCTTTTCTTTGATTTCTTTGCCAACCGAGATTTAGACTAACTCTTCCCGAACCTGCTCTGAAATTATTATCGCTTATCAATTTTAAATGTTGAATGCTTTGATAGGGAATTTCAGGACTTGTGCTATTGAAGTCATTTTCATCAGGATTTGTTTTTAATCCACCAGGCAATTGTTTTACAAAATTTCCAGTGCTGTCCCGTTCACCTTCTATTACCCCGAGCTTTTGATTGAAGTTGCTTATAATTAAATGTGTAAACCCCCATGCACCATTCCATCCGACATAGCCTCCAAAGTTGTGCTCATTGAATTTTGAATTGAACACCCGTCCATCGTATTTGTTTCTATAATCGCCGGCAGCTTTGTAATCGCCCCATGCGTTCCAGTTAAAACCATCGTGATTGCCCCCGAAATTTCCAAAAAAAGAACGTTGATTATTGTTTGTTTGATAACTGGAAAGAATGTTTCCCCGCAAAGTATTTGTCGGAGCCGGAGTTGTTGTAATGATGTTGATCACTCCCGCAATAGCATCGCTTCCATAAATTAAAGATGCAGGTCCTTTTACAATTTCAACACGGCTCACACTGTTTTCATCAATTTCAATTCCATGTTCATCGCCCCATTGTTGTCCTTCCTGCCGCACACCGTCATTAATTACAATTAAACGATTGTAGCCCAATCCGCGAATGATTGGTTTTGAAATCGCAGGGCCGGTTGATAATTGACTAACACCGGGCTGTTTGCTCAATGCATCAATAATATTGGTTGACGGGGTTCGAAGCAATTCAGATTTATTTACCCTTGAAATTGCGATTGGTGTTTTGCGGATACTGGTAGCGTTAGCAACGGCTGTTACTGTTACACCTTCATTAACAAGCATCGAAGGTGTTAAAGAGAAATTGTGTGCGGTGTTAGAAGACAGATCCAAATGCTCGACAAGTGTTTTATAACCAGCATATGAAACTTCGATGATGGTGTGGCCAACCGGGATATTTTTCAGAACATAATTGCCTGAAGAATCAGAAAGGGTTCCTGTTTTTGAATCAGCTAAAATAACTGAAGCGCCGATTAATGGTTGCTGTGTTTTCGCATCGAGTACTTTGCCGCTGAGTTGTGTTTTTGTTTTCTGTTGAGAATAGCCGATAGTAACTATAAAAATGCCTATGGTCAAAAAGAAAATTCTTTTCATGAAAAATTAAGTCTGGTAAAAAAATGTTTAGAGAAGATTAGGATAAAGCAAAAGATTGAAAAGCGGGAGGACCCCGATTGTCAAGTTGTTTTGCAAAAGCAGAATGAAAATAGGAATGAAAACTAACCGGCGGTTTATCAAAATAAACAGATATTGGTGTTATAATTTTTTCGGCTTGAATAATAAAAGGAGATGAAACAACCAGGTCATCAAAATGGCAATTGTAACCTTCTTTGTGAAGAACTAAGTTTTTATGAAAATCGTTACAGCCGGAATAATCTTTATGGTCTGCAATTAAATCATGAAAATAGATTTTGGGTGCAGCACTGATGGAAAAGATGAGCAAAAGAAAGGCCGCAATAAATTTTTGTATGATCTTATTTCTTTCCAATTGATTGGCAAAGGTAGTTTGCAAAAATTTATTGCAGTCTTTCATTTAATTTTTAGTCCAATCCTCCCTTTCTTGTTGGCTTCACAGGCTGTGGCCATTTCATTCTTTCATGCGTTTTTGAATTCATTGGCAGTTGCGCCTTTTCCGATGATGTGGTCTGAGGATCTTCGCTTGCCATGTAAGCCAGAATTGCAGTGAGAATTACATTGTTCTTTAGATCGTCCCAAACAATTTTATCGTATGTGTCGCGGTTGGTGTGCCATGTGTAATTGCCATAAGACCAGTTTAATGCACCTAAGCTAAATGCTGGGGCACCCGCTGCTACAAAGGAAGCGTTGTCAGAACCGCCGCCTGCTGGCACACCGGGGAAACTTGTTTGAATCCGATTTTTTATACTATCGGGAGCAACACTTAGCCAACGTTGGATATATTCATAAGAATGTACAAACCCCGCTCCTGAGAGATTGACTACTCTTCCAGTTCCATTATCCTGGTTAAACAATGCCTGCACATGTTCAACAATTTCAGGATGATCTTCTACAAATGCTCTTGAGCCATTTAAGCCTTGCTCTTCACTTGTCCAATGTCCGACCAATATTGTTCGTTTTGGATTAGGATAGATTTTTTTCAAAAGCCTCAGTGCTTCCATCATTGTTAATGTGCCTGTGCCGTTGTCGGTAGCGCCTGAGCTTCCATCCCAGCTATCAAAGTGTGCAGAAAGAATAACATATTCATCCGGCTTTTCAGTTCCCTTTATTTCAGCAATGGTGTTGAATGTTGGCACCATTCCTAAATCTTTCGAATTGCAGCTAATGCTTACAACGGGTTTATCTCCATTTTCTGTAAGACGATACAGCATTCCATAATCTTCCAATGAAATGTCAACGGTTGGAACTTTTTTAGTGTTTGCTCCAAATATTTTATTTACACCCCATCCTTGCGACCAATTGGATTGAATCAGCCCGAGTGCACCTGCATTTTCTAAAGCCAGTGCAAGTGCTTTTGCGTTTAGTCCCGTTTTTTTAATGCGTCCCTGCCATGCCTGTATAGCCGCATTGCGATCCTTTTTCATCTGATCAATTGATTCTTTTAAACCAAATTGTTCCCAGTTATCATCGGGCCTGCCTGTTGGCTGTGGTACAGATATCAGAACAAATTTCCCCTTTACAGAGGGCAACCATTTTTGAAATGCAACAGAATCCGGAGTATCGGCCAGAATAATTGTTTCAGCTGTTACAGTTTTGCCTTTTGTGCCGGGACTCCATGCCAACATCATTCCTTCAAGTGATCTTACTCTTGGTGAAATCAGGTCAATATGAGAAGTGCCTCTTTCCCACCCGCGCCATTCGCCCCATTGCTCATTTTGGGCAGAAATGCCCCAGGATTTATAATTGTTCAACAGCCAATCCTGTGCCTTCTTTAATTGCGGAGTTCCTGTTAACCTTGGTCCGATGACATCAAAAAGTTCGTGGGCCAAATTTTTTAATTGAGAATTGTAGTTTTCTTCCTGTAAAATTTGTTGAACGATTGCGGAATCTTTATCCTGTGCAATAGCATTTATCAAATACAGCGAAAGCAAAATTGTTATGGTTGCTATGAGTAGGTTTTTTTTCATCGTCCGAATTTAGGATGAAAAACAAGTGGGAGAAAATTTATGTTGTTGCTTTTTGTTCTTTGATTGCGGTGTAAGAAGTGAGGAAATAATTCTGATGTGATGTTTCCGGAAAAGCAGTTTTCACAGGTAAAACAAATGCTCAATTCGTTTGTGACCATTTGCAAATTTTTTTGGAAAGCCTTTTGTATTGACAGTTTGATAAACAGTGAAGGCATGAAAAAGGTAAAGCTCGTTTTGATGGTAGTGGTATTTGAATTGCTTTATTCCTGCAGCAAATCAGATTATTTGGGGCCTCAAAGATTGGATGATGCGCCTCATAAAAAAGATACGCTAATAAATAATTCAATACCTGATATTATTTTCAACAATCAAGGTTCGCGCTAAAGAGAGCCGATGAAAATTTGCGAGTCCTTGTCAACTTGTTTGTATGGGAAATAAAATATTGAAGACGGCTCCTTGGTTCACTTCACCTTTTGCATATATAAAACCATTGTGGTTTTCCATTACTTTTTTCGCAATTGAAAGACCAATGCCTGTGCCCGGATAGTCTTTGTTTCCATGCAATCTTGTAAATACATTAAAAATGCGGTCGGCATTTTCTTGTTCAAATCCAATTCCGTTATCACTTACTTCTATGCAATAGAACAGTTGGGACAATAGATTCTCCGGCAACCGGATTTGGGCTTCCTTTCCTTTAATTATTCTGCAGGATATTTTTATAACGGGTCTTACTGCGGGCCTGCTGTATTTTAAGGCATTGCCAACAAGGTTTTGAAACAGCTGTTGCAGCTGTCTTCGATAGCCTTTGATCACAGGAAGTTTTTGCACTTCGATCTCTGCATCTTTTTCTTTGATGAGAAGCTCAAGGTCTGAAAGTATCAGTTCGATTTTTTTATTTAGGTCAATATCTTCTTTTTCTTTTAACGACTGATTCAAATGTGAATATTCCAATAAATCGTCTACCAGCAGTTTCATTCGTTCAGCTGCATTTTCAACCCTGTTAAACATTGTTTCTTCCTCGTCATTCAACCTTCCTTCCAAATGCGTTCTCAAATGGTCCATGAAAAAATGCACTTTTCTAATAGGTTCTTTCAAATCGTGTGAAGCAACCCGCGCAAATTCTTCAAGCGCAGCATTGGAACGTTTTAATTGATCGTTAACCTGCAGTAACGATTTGTTGGCAAATTCAAGATCATGCACTTGTTCTTCTACTTTTTTATGAAGTGCTATGGCAAATTCTTTTTGTGCAGTAATATCCTGAATGATTCCAAACGAACCGATGATATTTCCTTCAATATCTTTTTGGATAAAGCCTCGGCTGCGGATCCATTTGATGTTGTTGTTAACCAGGAGCCGGACTTCAAAATCAAAGCTTCCCGTTTTGTTTCCTTCGGTTACTGCTTTTTCACGCAAAGATCTGTCGTCGGGGTGTATTCGTTCCAGGTAATCGCCGATTGAATCGAGTTGTTCAACTTCAAAAATTTCGCGGCTTCTTCTATCAGCAGTTACTGAATTGTTTTTCCAGTTGGTAGAAAGCATTCCAAGTTCGCCAACTTCAAGCGCAAGACTTGTTCTTTGTTTTTCTTCTTCCAGCTTTTGATTTATTAACACCTGCTCGGTAACGTTATGAGCAACGCAAAAAATTGCTTTGGGCTCGGCATCTTCAGGATTTAAAAAATAAGGTTTGAAAACAAGATCGAAATACCGGGATTCTCTTGAGCCATTAATAATAATAATTGATGGAAATTGTCGTGCATAATAAGGTTGTCTTGTCTGCCGAACCGTATCCAGAATGGCAATAAGTCCCTGCTTTCTTGCTTCTGTCAATGTTTGTTCGATAGGCATACCCACAATATCAGGCGTACGACCCAGGAACTCAAGCATTCGTTCGTTGACTAATTCCAGTCTATAATCAGAACCACTTACAATGCAAATGGCAACGGGAGCCTGCATGAATAAATGGTTAAGGTTGTGAATTTGCATGCTTTTATTTTCCAAGCCCTAAAGTTATTTATTCAGGATATTACAAGGGAAATTTTATAAGACTAAAGGAAAGCGCAAAGCTTTTCACACCAATTTCGTTTGGTTAAAATGTGCTGTTTGAATTAAGCGTCAATCTTACCCTGGTTTTAAATTTTAGCAAGAAACAGGTTTTAAAATGAACTTTAGCAAAATAGTTTTGTGTAACAAATTTGATTGTGATGGGTCAACAGGGAAATATAAACTTCAATCGAATTGCGGAAGCAATTGAATACCTCAGGGAAAATTTTAAAGAACAACCTGCATTAGAGGATGTTGCCCAAAAGGTGCATTTAAGTTCTTTCCATTTTCAACGTTTGTTTACCGAATGGGCAGGCGTTAGTCCCAAAAAGTTTTTGCAGTTTCTTACAGTCGATTATGCAAAAAATATTTTGCAACATAAAGAATGCACTGTCTTTGACGCAGCGTTCGAAACTGGCTTGTCCGGAACAGGAAGGTTGTATGACCTATTTATTAAAATTGAAGGAATGACTCCGGGTGAATATAAAAATGGTGGAGCAGGGCTTTGTATCAATTACAGTTATGCGGGAAGTCCGTTTGGAAACTTGATTGTGGCTTCAACTTCAAAAGGCATTTGTTACATGGCTTTTGCTGATGATGAGCACCAGGGCCTGAATGGGTTAAAACAACATTTTCCGGGCGCATGTTACAAACAAATGCATGATCTGATTCAGCAAAAAGCATTGTACATTTTTACTAACGACTGGAGTAAACCTGACCAGCTAAAATTGCATTTGAAAGGAACGGCCTTTCAATTGAAGGTGTGGGAAACGCTTTTGAAAATTCCGGTTGGCAGATTGTCAACTTATAAAGCCATTGCAGAGAAAATTGATAATCCCAAAGCGATGAGAGCCGTTGGAACTGCTATCGGGCAAAATCCGGTAGCTTTTATTATCCCTTGTCACAGGGTAATCCAATCAACTGGAACATTTGGTAACTATCATTGGGGCCCTCAACGCAAAACAGCTATCATCGGTTGGGAGGCCGCAAAAATTTCGAACCTTCGATAGGGTAAGTTTTGGATTGAAAAAAACCGATCTGTTCAGTTTTGATATTAGCCGAATAAAAAGCCGAACGATTCGTTCGGCTTCACACTTGAAAATTGAAAAAAACCACGCTTATTTGAATGTTAGATTCATTGTTATACTGTTGGCTACTAACCCCGTTGTCTGACGGTAATGCCCGTAGCGCAATTCCAAAGCACTAAAGCCTTTGGCTCCAAATATTCCATTTGTCGGTGCCAACCGCAAATTGATGCCTTCATAATTGGAAGAAAAAGCGGCATAATCATAATCACTGGAATAATATTGATCGTTTGCCGTATGTGCTGCGTACGGAGCAAAAAACTTTGCAGCTGTTTGAATATAATATCGATAGAATGGACTTAGGGAAACGAAAGGTGTAATCTTGAACGGTGCTTCAAAACTTACGGTGTGCGACTTCACTCCCCAATTATCCATGAAGTAGCGATAGTAAGATTTCAAAATAATTTTATCACCCAAAAAATAATTTAACCTCAAGCCAACCGGTAATTTAAAACGGAAGTCCGGAAGGTTTTCGATGTGAACACTTCCATCATTGAAATAAGTTCTGTAGAACGGAAGACCTAGATAACCTTGTTGAACAACACCATCCGTTAACAATGCAATTTGCATTCGTTGGTTAACCACCTGCGTTAATGCAAACGATGCATCGAACGTGTTTCTGCCTGACGATGGGATGTTATCTCCTTCGTGTTCACCCCCACGACTTGCAGATGTGATAACCATTTGATCGGTTGCGGGTCTTAACTCACTTGGTTCAACCATTTTTACCGCATCAAGAAATAATGTTCCTTTTGCAGTGAACTCCCTGTTTTCGTTTTTCGATTTTTTTCCAAACAAAACATTCAAGCCAAAGGAATTGTATGTGTACTCATGGGAGAAAGAAGTTCCCAAACCAAATGTTGTTTTTTTCTCGCTGTTTTCAACTTGCCAGTTAAATGAAGGATAAAATCTTGTTCCGCCGGTCCTTGATGCACCTGTTGTTGATACGTACGCAGAAGAAGCCGCGGTGTGATGATCAATTCCCAGTTCAATGTTGAAGTTGTGTTTGCGATTGAAGACATCGTACTTCACAAGGTTCAGATCAATAGTGTTTGAAACGTCGGTTAGCTTTTGCGTTCCAATTCCTCCGGTTACTGCAGAGTGGTTCCCGTTCTGAGAATAATATCCTGAAACAATATTTACATCTTCAACCTTAAGATTTAAATTTTTATAATCATCCGAAGATGTTGACTGTGCCCAGCTTCCGAAACAAGCCAAAAAAATTCCTACAACTGATAAGCAAATTTTTCTCATGTATTCGTTTTACAATTTCTGTTTTTTAATAGGTAAGATTAATTGCAGCCGCAACCACCACCTGTTTTTCCGCCATTGGCGCCCGAAGATGCTTCCCTGTATGTTTGGAAACTCATTTCTGTTTTTTCAACCTTGCGGGAACCCAGTTGCATTTCTGAATCATTCAGCCGGCTTTTTTGATATGGCTTTACAGCCGTGCACGCACTAAACATCATTGCGGAACCAAAAAGAATGAACAAAGTTTTTTTCATGTTTGCGTTTTATGATAAACGAATATTTTTTGAGGTGTAAAGACGATTGTCATCATCAATAATCACACACTCGATTCCGTTCAGTTGATTAATTAAATGAAGGCCGGCGTTCACACCCATAATGGTAACCGGTGTTGCCAATGCATCACACAACTCGGCATTGGGCGAAATGATTGTAACACTTTTGATCCCTCTAACGGGAAGGCCCGTTTTTGGATCGATGGTGTGAGAATATTTTTTACCATTGATCATCACAAATTTTTCATAATTGCCAGAGGTAGCAACGGCCAGGTCGGTAACGTTCATGTAAGAGAAAGGAAGATGCGCCGCATCAGGATGAACAATTCCGATAGTCCATGGTTTACCATTTGGTTGATACCCCCATGCTGCCAAATCACCCGAAGCGTTTACAATGCCGGAAGTGACACCTGCATTTTGCATAATGGTTTTTGCCATTTCTGCGGCATATCCTTTACCAATGCCGCCAAAACCAATACGCATTCCTTTCTGTTTTAAAAACACCGTTTGTGCTTCATGATCGAGAATAATATTTCGATAGTTAATCAATCGCACCATTTGCTTTGCCAGGTGTGGATCGGGAAGAGAGGTCATTGTTTTATCAAAATTCCAAAGCCTTTTGTCGATCGATCCATAGCTGATATCAAATGCACCTTGTGTAATTTCTGAGATACGATTGCTGCGTTCGATTAAGTTGAATACTTCTTCGCTAACTTTTACAGGTTGGATTCCTGCGTTACTATTGATCAGGTTTGTTTCACTATCATCTTTGAAAGTGGTTAACAATCTTTCGATGCGGCGAATTTCATCAACAGCCATGTCAATTCTTTGTTCTGCCCACGCTTCATCATCTGAAACCACACTGATTTCAAATTGATTACCCATGAGCAAAACGTGCCGCTTAAAAACTTCCAATTTTTCAATTGTTGCCGTGAGCATCCAATTCTTTTAACTCGTTTACAAAGTTGTCCGCACCTTGTTCGTAAAAACCGTTCCATTTTTTTACTACCGTTCCGTTACTGTCCAATAAAACAGTAAAAGGGAATATTCCTTCAGGGTTATATTTATCAGCAAGTGCATCATTCTTTTTCTGAAGCTCAGCAGGCAAGCTGTTTTTCTTTGACCTGGGAAAATCTGCGTTTAACAAAACGAGGTGATCAATTGCATAGTTCTGGAAAGCTTGCGATTCAAAAATGTCTTTGTGCATCTTAATGCAACCACTACACCAATCGGAGCCTGAGAAATTGAGTAAAATGTACTCGTGTTTTTCTTTGGATACTGCTTTTGCCTGGTTAAAATCGTTTAACCATGCGGAGTTGCCTGACAATAAAAATGGAAAGAGTAAAACAGAGATTAATGTCTTCATGAATTGGAATTTTTGATCAAAAAATAAACATGCCAAATACTTCCTTTAAAGGTGCATCAACAGCTTAAACAGTTGGGTCGACCTTCTAATATTTTTCAGAAGCAATGTTAAACAAACAAAGACGGGATTATTCAATACTCCGATGTCTGTTGAATGATTATTAACAACACATAAATAATAAGCTGTTAACAGCGGCGTTATCGTTGGTTGAGGATTTTCAAAAAAATAGTTTCGCATTTACCCAACCATCGAAACTTCGAAGGCACCTATTTTATCACACCAAACTGTCACGATCGAACTTAGAGAGCTCATACAAAACTGCATACAGGGCAAAAGAATAGCCCAGAATCAACTGTATGAACATTTTGCATCCAAAATGTTTACGGTATGTCTTCGCTATTCCAACAGCCGCGAAGAAGCAAAAGATTTACTGCAGGAAGGATTTATAAAAGTGTTCGATTGTCTTCATCAATTTAAATACGAAGGGTCGTTTGAAGGATGGATGAAAAAAGTGATGGTGAACAATGCTTTGCAAAAAATAAGAGCAAAATCGCATTTGCATGCTATCGTTCCTATTGAAGATGTGCTGCAAACAGAAACAGTTAGCCAGCAGGAAATCCTTTCGCGCCTGGGAACAAAAGAATTGCTGCAACTCATTCAGGAACTGCCAACGGTTTATCGTTTAGTATTCAACCTTTATGTTTTTGAAGGAATGAAGCATAAAGAAATTGGAAAACTGTTGGGTATCAGTGAAGGCACCTCCAAATCGAATTTGCATGATGCGAGATTATTGCTTCAAAAAAAATTGAAGGAAACATTAGATCTACCCGATAAACTGGTTGCCAATGAATAAAGATTTACACGATATCGATGATCTTTTTAAAAATTCCATAGACGGACACGCGGAGGAAGTTCCGCCTGATGTTTGGAACAATATTGACCATAGTCTTGATAAAAAGCAAGCGGCTTTTTATAAGAGAAAATATTTCACTGTACGTGCAGCTGCAATTCTTTTAGTGCTGATTGGAGGGGCAACTATTGCTGCTATTCTTCGCTTTCATAATCCAGAAAGAAGGAGTCGATTGAATAGCGAAAACGCAGTTACGGTTTCGGGTGTAAATAAAGCAGGCAAAGCTCGAAAAAATAAAATTGAAGAGGATAGTTTCAATAAACCTGTTGAGGGAAAAACTAATTCAATAGCAAAAAATATTCCTTTAGATAATAAAGAGACAAATGGTTTTGACACGACTGGGTCAACTAATAAAACAGCTATTGCAAAAAAAGAGAGTTCAAAGAAATATTCTTCAATGAATAGCAGAACTTATTCTGCGCAAAAGAATGAAGGGTTAACAACTATATCACATAGCAATAAAACACAAAAGCAAAAAGTACCAGTCAAATACAAACCGGTTTTAGAAACTTCAGTTGATTTTGTTACATCGCAATCGAACAACAAAGTTGAAGAAAAGAAAAATATAGAACGGTCAGGTAAAATAATTGATACACCGAAAGAAACTAAAATTATTTCCCGCACAACCCTTTTTGAAGCAAAACCTCTGAAAGAAAACCCCGCTGGGTTGGTTGCAACCTTATCTTTAACTCATTTGAAAAGTTCAATAAATTTCGCGGTGTCTTCATCTGTTGCGCAAAAATCAAGACCTGGAATTTCATTGCATAGCTGGAGCATTTCACCGATGTATGCTCAAAATATAAATTTAAACACCTTAAAGGACGATGATCATTTTCGGGATCCAAGAAATAACCGTCTTGAAGCAAAAAGAACGGAACAAAGATCTACAGGCTTTACTGCAGGCCTGGGAATTCAAAAAGAAATTGGTGAAAACGTTGTACTGCAAACAGGCATTCAATATTTTTTATCTCAAACCGATATTCAGCCAAAAACAATTTTTGCCAGACCAGATGATCATGGTGATGTTCGATACCAGTTTCGCTGTTCTTCCGGGGATTCTTATCTATCGTCGAAAACAGGAACGACACCTTCCGTTGGCGACAGCATAAAAACAAGTTATTCGAAAAGCATCCTGTCTTATCTGCAAGTGCCCTTGCTAGTATCTTATAAAATAGGTTTTGGTAGATTTTCGTTTATGCCTTCAGCAGGATTTCAGACAAACTTTCTTTTAGGGGGTAAATTAAATTCTTCACTGTCGAATACAACAGGGGAAGAGGAGGTGTCTAGTTCAATTAAGGGGCTGAAACCGATGTATTGGAGTGGCGCAGTTCAGCCGCAGCTTAATTATAAATTGAATGATCAAATTTCTTTTGATTTTAGTCCGAATATTAATTTTTCATTGTCACCGATTAATAAAGAAACTGCTGTCAGAACCTATCAGAACATGTTAAGTCTTGGGGCAGGTGTACGAATCAAATTATAAAGTAGAATAAACTCCTTCTATGATGAAACGCATCATTTTTGCTTTTGAAGCTCTTTTTTCAATAGTATTATTTCTTATTGCCGGCAAAATTTTCGTTGCAAACATTATTTGATTTGTAAAGGGTTGTTGGTTTAAAGAGACTGCTATCAGTCTCTTTTTTTCACCCAACCTTTTTCATTTTACATACACCTATGTAATGGATAAAGGAATATTTATGTTGAATTTGAAAAAAGCAGACGATCACGAGCTTATAAAAGATTACACCGAAGGAAATGAATTGGCCTTTGATGTTTTGATAAATCGTCACCGGAACGAAATCTACAAAAGAATTTATCTGATTGTAAGAGATCGGACAATGGCAGAGGATATTTTACAGGACAGTTTTATCCGTATGATGCGTTCAATTCGATCGCGCACGTACAATGAAGACGGAAAATTCCTTCCCTGGGCCTTGACGATTGCAAGAAACATTTGTATAGACTATAAGAGAAAAAATATGCGATCAAAAAATTTGTTTTACAAAGTTTCTATCCCGGATAATTTTTCGCAACAAACTACAACTATTAAGTGTCGCCTCAGTCAACGCCAGCTACAGCAACAGGTAGAATTGATTTTGAATAAATTACCTGAAGTTCAACGGACAGTGATTCAATACAGGCATTTTGAACAAATGAGCTTCAAGGAAATCTCACAGGCAATGGGTACAAACATGAATACTACAATGGGCCGTATGAGATACGGACTCAAGAGTCTAAATAAGATAATTGGTAACAATCGATCTATCTTTCAGTGATGGATAACCGGTTTTTTTAAAAATATTTTTCTTTCCTTTTAAACCTCTTCAATTTTTCTCAATCTCAAGATTCAACTACAAACAAAAAGCGTATTCTCCAACTCTACTTTCTTTAATTAAACTCAAAATCAATTTATGAAAACAAAGATCTCTCTAGTCAGGGCAGGCTATGCTTTTGTTGCCATGATCATCGTCGCCTCGTGTAACAAAGATTTAAGCAGTTCGGGTACTGCTGCAACTCCCTCCAGTACTATTGCCGTTGCCACATCAGTGTCGGGAACAACCACCGGGGCGATTGATAGTGTTTACCTTATGCAACCCTGTAAAAGAGGTGACCATCGCGATAGCGTTGCCCAGTCATCACTTCCTTCTTCAATTACTACTTATATTTCAGCCAACTACAGCGGGTCTGTTTTTTCGAAGGCCTTTTTAATAAAAAATAGTGCTTCTGTTATCATTGGTTATGTAATAGTAATTTATTACAATGACAAACCCGTTGGACTTTTATTTGATGCCAGCGGAAATTTTTCGAAGGTGCTGGAGCAAAGAGAAAAAGGTGATTTGGATGGACCGGGCTTTCATCATGGTGGTTGCTTTGACGACAGGGACGGAGAGCAAAGAGATACAATCGCACTGGCGTCTTTACCCTCTGCAATTACATCTTATTTAGCATCAAATTTTCCATCCGATACTTTGGTAAAAGCTTTTAAAAACAGGGATAGCAGCATTATCGTTTTATCAAAAAACAATGGACTTTTTGCAACCGTATTTACATCTACAGGAACATTTGTAAAGAGAGATCAGTTGCCAACAGAACATGGTACTGTTCAAAGCATCGATTTAGCTGCCTTACCTTCTGTTGCAGCAAATTATTTATCACAGACGTATCCAAACTATGTGTTCAAAAAAGCGTTCTCATTCTCGGAGAATGGAACACTAAAGGGTTATCTTGTTTTGATAGATGCAAACAATACCAAGTATGCAGTGGAATTTGATGCAGCAGGAAATTTTATAAGATCAAAAACAATTCACTAAGTAAGTCTGAGAGAATAAGTTTAGTAAAAAAGGTCAGAAGAATTCTGACCTTTTTGTTTGTAGCCCCAAGCGTCGAATTATCGAACCTTTCTTTTGATGATTTGCTAGCTATCATTGAGTTTCAAGAGTATTGCGACACCTATAGCATAGATGTAATTCCAACAAAAGCACTCTCGTCTAAGACATAAGTGTATATTATCTACCAATGTAGTATCTAACCATAGTAGATTCGCATCTCAATAGAGCTGTAATGTCTCACTTCGATAATGAATTCAGTAAATACCATCCCTGGAGAGAGTGGAGTTATTTAGGAAGTGATAGGTTGGAAAGTCTGCGTTATAGGGCAACACCTCCAATTGCTCCAAAACACGGCGTATACCTGATTCGGGCTTGTATTAAAGTGTCACGAATTGAATCAGCATCTGATATCATTTACATAGGACAATCCGGAGGCGGCCCACGCAAAGGAGAGCAAGGTATCGGTCCCAACAACGGTAAGTCGGGGCGTCTTTATAATGTAAGAGGTTTAGACAAATGGATTCGCCATCAATTAGAAAACAAGTTTCA
>Ga0207647_10000041_pt1 | contig 92367 bp, 81 predicted proteins | sample KBSCornC2_FD_184295 | JGI IMG/M metagenome (GOLD analysis project Ga0207647, IMG submission 184295) | Corn rhizosphere microbial communities from Kellogg Biological Station, Michigan, USA - C2 (SPAdes) (version 2) | ecosystem: Host-associated > Plants > Roots > Rhizosphere ...
GGTGCGCATGCAGCTAACCCGCCGGCGTGTTAAGGAAGAGGATGTGCTTAAAAAAATATACCGTCGCGCTACTCCTGCTGACGTAGACAAATGGAAGGCCGCCAAAGACATGGAATGGGAAACCATGCACAGCGCACGCAAACTGGCGCTGAGCTTAAACCTGTCAATGAAGTTAAGTGATGTGGATTACCAGGCCGACAAAACCAAAGCGACATTTTATTATACTGCGGAGGGCCGTGTGGATTTCCGCGAGCTGATCAAGAAAATGGCTGAAAGTTTTCGTATCCGCATTGAGATGCGCCAGATTGGTATGCGCCAGGAGGCGAGCCGTTTGGGTGGTATCGGTTCATGCGGCCGCGAGCTTTGCTGCTCAACCTGGCTCACGGATTTTAAAACGGTATCAACATCAGCGGCACGCTATCAAAATCTATCGTTAAACACACTGAAACTCGCCGGCCAATGCGGTAAGCTGAAATGCTGTTTAAACTATGAGCTAGATACTTACATGGATGCGCTGAAGCACATCCCTGAAAATGTAAACGTGCTTAAAACCCAAAAAGGCGATGCGCGTTTGCAAAAAACAGACATCTTCAAAAAACAAATGTGGTTCAGCTATCCAAATGAGGAATCATGGATACCGGTAACTTTAGGCCGCGTGCGCGAAATTCAGAAACTGAACAAAGAAGGCGTTTTCCCAGAAGATCTGGTAATATTTGTGGAGGAGGAGAAAGCAGTACCGGTTAAAGCGCTGGATTATGAGAACGTGGTTGGTCAGGATAGCCTGACCCGCCTGGATGAGCGAAACAAGAAGAAGAAAAACAAAAGCCGCAATAAAAACAAGCCGGGCGGCGGCAACCCGCAAGGCGGCCAGGCCAACGCCAAACAAGGCCAGCCCCGCGCTGAAGGTACTGCTCCCAAGGCCGGAGATGGCAACCCACAGCAACCAAGACCGAAGCAGCAACAGCAGCCAAAAGGTCAGGGCCAGCCGCAGCAACAGCAGCAGGGCGCGCAAACCCAGGGCCAGCCTCGTGCCGAAGGCGGACAAGGGGGCAGCGGAAATCGTAATCGCAGCCGTAACAGAAACCGCAAACGCGGCGGAGGCGGTGGCGAAGGGAACCGCGGCGGAGGCGGTGAAGCAGCTAAACAATAAACCATGAAAAGCGCTCTTAAATATTTGTTCCCGGTTTTATTGGCGGCTATGTTGTGGTCGGGTTGTTCTGACTCGAACGCTGTTCTGGACCAAAACACTGAGCTAACCAATAATAACTGGGCCTATAACAATAAGATCAACGAGGTAGTTAAGATCGATGACGAGCATCTGGCCTACAACCTGTACCTGAACCTGCGCGTAACGGCCGATTATCGATACTCGAACATATTTGTGCTGATACACCAAACCGGTCCGGATCATAAAACCACAACCACCCGTTTAGAGTTTAAACTGGCTAACCCGGACGGTGAATGGCTGGGCGATGGATCAGGCAACTTATATAGCTTCCAGATTCCGTTCTGGCAGAACTATAAGTTCCCGGCAAAAGGCACCTATACGTTCCAGATTGAACAAAACATGCGCGACAATCCGCTGAAAGAAGTAAGCGACGTAGGCCTGCGTGTGGAAAAAGCACAATAGCTAAAACCAAGGAAAAAAATTAGTTGTTATCATCAACAAATAAGCTGCGCCATGAAAAAGTTATTTGTCTTTCTGATCGTCCCTGCCTTTTCTTTATTTATTGCCTGTAACAGTGCACAACACAAAACCGGCCAGGATAAGCCGGACACAGGCTCGACACATGGTGCATCTGGCGCTTCTGACACTATTAACGGCTCGGCTGCTCCCTTTGCCGAATCGACGGCCGGCACCGACACCAGTACTGATGGCCATGGGGTTGATGATCCGCTGGTGGATACTACACATCCGAAACACGCAGTTAAAAAGCAGCATTAAGCACCCCTTCACGTCATCGTGAGCGAGGAACGAGCGTGACGATCTCTGAGCCGCCTATCGTGTAGGGATTGCTTCGTTCCTCGCAATGACGGCTTTTTTGTTTTGCGAATCGGACAGCTTTAGCGCGTGCGATTGCCGCACTCATTCCTCGTTCACAAAGACAACGTAGTTGGTATCCTTCATTTAATTTCTTGGCATACTAATTTTTCTTTACCTTCGTTTTGCTAATATTTTTATCAAAATGATTGTAGCCGTTTTAGTTGCCAGCCTGGTTATCCTCTTAGTTTCTGTATTGTTGTTTTTGAAAAAGCCAACCGCTGTCGATGGTGTTTCGGCGGATGAATTTGCGCGTTTAAAAAATGAGAATACATCGCTTAACATCGCGTTAGCTAAAGCCGAAGAACGCGCACTAAACCTAGGGCTAGAGCGTGACAAAGCTGACCGCCTGTTACAAGACGAGCGTGAGCGATACGATACTGCGGTAATTGACCTGAACCAGCAACTAGTCAACGAAAAAAACCGGATGGCCAAAGCCGAAGAAGCTTTCAAAGCACAGCGTGAACGTTTAAGCGAACAGGAACACGCGATACAAGATATCCAGCAAAAGTTTCAGAAAGAGTTTGAGAATGTCGCCGAGAAATTGCTGAAAGAGAAATCAAAGGAGTTTGTCGACGTTAACCGCACTAACCTGGATACTATCCTGAATCCGCTGAAAGAAAACCTGAAGGCGTTCGAGGATAAGGTAGACAAGGTTTATAACATGGAGGCGGCCGACAGGAATACCATGAAAGGGGTAATCAGCCAACTGATGGAACAAAACCGCCAGATCAGCGACGATGCCCAAAATCTGACCAAGGCCCTGAAAGGCGATAACAAAAAGCAGGGAAACTGGGGCGAAGTGATCCTGGAACGGGTATTGGAGCGCTCTGGTTTAATTAAAGATCAGGAGTACCGCATGCAGGCCAGCGTAGCCGGCACAGACGGTTCGCGTTTTCAGCCGGATGTGATTATTGACCTGCCCGATGGTAAACATTTGATCATTGATTCTAAGGTTTCTTTAATAGCTTATGAACGATTGGTTAATTGCGAGACAGAAGAGGACCGCAAGCTGTTTTCTAAGGCTCATGTTGAATCTATTCGCGGCCACATTAACGGACTTAGTAACAAAAACTATCATGGCTTAGACGGCCTTAATTCGCCCGATTTCGTAATGCTGTTTATTCCGATCGAGGCATCATTTAGTTTCGCGGTACAAATAGATGCCGAGATTTTCAGTTATGCCTGGGAAAAACAGGTGGTTATTGTAAGTCCGTCAACTTTGTTAGCTACGCTGCGTACAGTGGCCAGCATCTGGAAACAGGAGCGCCAAAACCGAAATGTTATGGAAATAGCCCGACTGAGTGGCTCGATGTACGATAAATTTGTGGGTTTTGTAAACGATATGGAAAGTATCGGCAAAAACATTAAACAAAGCCAAACCGCGTACGATAATGCCCTGAATAAACTATCAGATGGCAACGGTAACCTCACCAAAACCGCAGAACGTATTAAAAATCTGGGGGCGAAAACAAGTAAGCAATTGGATCAGAAATATCTTGATGTCGCCGATACCGACGAGGTTGAAGCTGAATAGCCGCCACGCCCATTAACGGCAAAGCCGGAAAATTTTTTGATGCACCCGATATTTATAAAGCAAAAAATCAGCGCTGATTAGTTAGCGCTGATTTTAGCTTTATAAGAAACTATTGTAGCCGCTTCGACATCCATGTTAGTGGTGCCCATTGTCATATTCATTTTGGTGTTTAACTTGTCGTTCTTTGCTACTGCAAAGTTGTTGTTTATATCATAAATCATGGTCCCTTTGCCGGTGCCGCTTGTTTTTACATCGATTTTTCTGCCTGTTTTATGGGCAGCATTTGCATTAACAACGATTACTTCTTTAGTGTCAAAGTAAGCAAGGTAACCTTTTATACTTTTTAGGGTATAGGTAACAATTGTTTTTATATCAATGCTTTTTCCGCCATTGGCCAGATTGAACGGTTTCTCCTGCGTAAAGCTTTCTCCCACACGCACCGGCCGGGCCGGGAACTGAATCTGATCGCCAAACTTATTAAGCATGCCCAAAATAGCATTCCTGGTTTTTTCGTCGGCAGAAACAAAGGTTATGGTTTCTGTGTGCATTTTGCCATCGGCCGTTATTGTGCCCTGGCTTCTGGCGCCTTTTACCGGGTTGTTTTGCGAGCCGGGCTGCTCTGCACCGTTAACTATATTTTTTGTTGAAAAATTATTAACCGTAATAATAAACGGGAAAGTACCTTTTGCATCCGGAGTCCCGGTTGCTACGGTGCAAGACATCATTACATTAGCTTTATTTTCAAATTTCCGGGCTTGTTGATTTTTAGGCATGGCATTACCCTGACCAAGCGTAATTATGCGTGAGTCGATATCAGTGATCCCTTCAATAGTGTAAGTATGTTTAGGCAGTAACCTGGATTTAAACGTTATTGCTTTTTGGGCATTTGCAGCGGTTGCTGCTAACAAAATAAGGGCAACAAAAATTGGTTTTCTCATTTACGGTTAGCTAATATTTTATGAATTGGTTTGATCGGTTTCATCTTTCGGGAAAGCGTTCCATCCCTGTGCAGTTATCGGGTGCACATTGCCTGATTTCGAGATCAGATTATAACCTGATGCCGGTTCAGTAATATGGCCGATGATGCTAATATCCATTTTAAATTTTATTTTTTCGTAGTCGGCTTGTTTAACGGTGAACAATAGCTCATAATCTTCGCCGCCACTTAAAGCACACACCGTGGGGTCGAGGCCAAACTCACGGGCCGTTTCATAAGTCATCGGGTCGATAGGTATTTTTTCCTCGTATAAGCTGCAGCCTTTGTTGCTTTGTTTGCAGATGTGCAGGATCTCTGAAGCCAACCCGTCAGACACGTCGATCATTGCGGTTGGTTTTACATCGATATCTTTCAACAACTCTACGATGTCGCGGCGGGCCTCCGGTTTTAACTGGCGCTCCACAATATAATCTTTACCTTCCAGATCAGGCTGAATGTTTGGATTTTCCAGGTAAACCAGTTTTTCTCGCTCCAGCAGCTGCAGACCAACATAAGCTCCACCCAGATCGCCTGACACGCAGATTAGGTCGCCTTCCTGGGCGCCGTCGCGATAGGTAATGTCTTCCGGGTTTGCATAACCTATTGACGTTACGCTTAAAACCAGGCCCTGCTTAGATGCGGTGGTATCGCCGCCCACCAGGTCGACGCCGTATTTTTCGCAGGCGATATAAATGCCTTCGTAAATTTCTTCGATAGCCTCGATCGGAAACTTGCTCGACAAACCTATGGATACCGTCACCTGCGTAGCTATGCCATTCATGGCATAAATATCACTCAGGTTTACCTGCACCGCTTTATAGCCCAGATGTTTTAATGGTGTATAAGCTAAATCGAAATGTATGCCTTCCAGCAGCATGTCGGTAGATATCAACACTTTTCTTCCTTGCGGATCAAGTACGGCGGCATCATCGCCTACACCTTTTAAGGTACTTTTTTGTACCAGCTCGATGTTCTTGGTGAGATGATTGATCAGGCCGAATTCGCCCAGGGCGTCTATATTGGTTTTTTCTTTATTGTCGAACATAGGACATGATTATAAGATTAGAATAGGATTTCATAGATTTTGTTACGGGATACCCCAAGTAATCAGTGAAATCATTAATCCAACAAAAATACAAAAGCTTAATGCAAAAATGTAAACAGCAGCCTCCTTAATTCAGCCCTGCAGGGCAGACTGTAATTTAGTTCTCAAATTCTCATTTAAAGCGCTCTCAGCCAGCAGGCAATAAGGTTGGGAGGGGTCTTTTTAACTACAAGTTATCCGAGTCCGCGCGTAATATTTTAATTATTTTTAATGGCGGTTTAAATTGTTAATACATAATTAACACAGTTTGGCGATATTTACCACAAAAATTAACTGAATGAATTTAAGAAAACTACTTACGTACGCAGCTTTTGCGACAGTAATAACGGTTGTGGGCTGTAAAAAAAGCAACACCACCCCACCACCTACCGACACCACCGGTACCAAAGGCAACAATGGCAATCCCGGAAATACAGGTACTACACCAACGCCTTATACCATTACTGAAGATTTTGAATCGGGCGTTAAAACGGCTTATGCTGCTGCAAATGTCACTTTATATACCGGTTCATGGAGCTTTAACGACGCGCTGATTGGTACTCTTGCTGCCGATGTTAAAAGCGGCACAAAATCAGTACGCTTACGCACCGGCGATATCCACATGAACTTTGACATTGCCGGGTTGAAAACCCTGGTGATTAAACACGCCAAGTACGGTACCGATGCCAATTCAACCTGGCAATTGTTAATGTCGACCGATGGTGGTACAAACTACACCCAGGTAGGTTCTGATATTAATGAAACCAGCACCACCTTTGTTACCGACTCTTTTAAAGTAACGGTAACCGGCAAAGTTAGGTTCGAAATTAAAAAAGCTGTAGGTACAACCCGTGTTAACATTGATGATATTACCTTCAAAGGCACCGGCGACCCGGGTATAAGCGTCGGCGTGCCTGACACCCCGCCTGCTGATACTACAGCTACAACCACTGCAACAGGAGCAAGAGGCGTAACCGTAGGCGCCGACGCACCACCGGCCAGCGGCGATAACAGCAACCTGCTGTTAGGTAATCCGTCTGACGCATTGGCTACATTGGCTTCGCCTAACAATTACCTGTTGAACCAAAGCTATTATGTTGAATCATACAGCAACGGCCGTGCAGAGCCAAACTGGGTAAGCTGGCACTTAGATGCAAGCAATTGCACTAACGCTACTGCCCGTTTAGATAACTTTGCTGCATTTAGCGGTTTAGCCTCTATAGACCCAACCTGGTTTGCCGTACAGAGCAACAGCTATAGCGGTTCCGGTTTTGACAGGGGCCACAACTGTCCGTCGGCCGATCGTACCAGTTCGGTTAATGCCAACTCGGCTACGTTCCTGATGACCAATATGATCCCTCAGGCTCCGCAAAATAACCAGCAAACCTGGGCAAACCTTGAAAACTATTTGCGCGACCAGGTTTTTGCAGGAAATGAGGTTTATATCATTATGGGCAGCTACGGTATTGGCGGTATTGGCTCAATTACAGCTAATGGCACTGTAAATACCATAGCAGGCGGCAAAGTTACCGTACCCAGCAACGTTTGGAAAATAGCGGTTATTTTACCGACAGGTACCGGCGATCTGGCCCGCATCACCGAGTCGACCCGAGTTATTGCGGTAAATACACCTAATATCAATACCATTAACTCCGACTGGAAAAACTACATCGTGACCGTAAATGATATTGAAACCGCTACCGGCTATAAATTCTTCACTGCTTTATCAGCAAGTTTACAAACTTCGCTGAAAGCCAAGAGAGACGCCGGCAACTAATCGCTTTACAATAGGGGCGAAGCCCCGAATTTTTTTTAAAAAACGGCCTGTTTACCATCATAGTAAGCGGGCCGTTTTAATTACCTAACCACCCTTATGAAAAACCATATCCTATTCATGCTGATATTCTCAGCTATGTTTACCAATATCTTATCGGCACAAAACAAAAAACAGCCGGTTTTGCCTATAGATGCGATTTCTTACTCAAATGTTTATGTTCAATACGGCCATAAAAAACCACATAACCTGAACATTAACACTAAAAATATTGTACAGCTATTTGGCAAGCCTATTAAAATATATCGCGCTAAATCTGAAATAAGTGGCGAAATGTACACCGATTATACTTATCCCTTTGGCGTAATCTCTATAGAGGGCAGAAACGACACAGACAACATAGAATTTAAAGACCGGGGGCTGGCGTTTGCATTTAAAATTAACAACAAATTTACCAAGCCTGTGTCTGTAGGAGACGACGCCATTTATTTGGGGGTGATTTTTCCAAAATCGCGAAAAATGATGCATACAAATGTTTTAGTGGTATGGATAACCGGTACAGATAGCAGCATTTCTTTTGAAATTAATAATGGCTACATCAAAGCTATGACGCTGTTCACCAATGAATCATGAAAAAATTGCCGCCCAACCCACCACCTTTAATACGGCCGAAGGCCGGAAAATTTTTTTGAGAAAAAGGGGTCTTTACAATGTATTAGTCCGCACATTTTTCGCTTGCCTGGCGACTGATGCTTACTTGCGAAGCAAGAAAATTTTTTGAGAAAATACTGGCTTTTTAATCAGAATGCTTATAAATGAAAAGAGACGCAAGTATAGCGTCTCTTTTTGGATTTTTCATTGCGATTGCTTCGTTCCTCGCAATGACGACTTAATTTTTATGATCTTACAATCCCAACCTTGCTGATATGTCCAACATCCTTTCAATAGGTTTTACCGCTTTCTCAATAATATCTGCCGGAACGGTTATTTCAGGTCTTTCGTTTTTAAGGCACAAATAAAGTTTTTCCAACGTGTTGCGTTTCATGTGAGGGCAATCATTGCAGGCACAATTATTATTTGGCGGCGCCGGAATAAATACTTTATCCGGGTTATCTTTTTGCATCTGATGGATAATACCCGGTTCGGTAGCTACGATAAACTCTTTTGCATCGCTTTTTGTAGCATATTTCAATATACCGGTAGTCGAGCCTATATAGTCGGCAGTTTCCAGGATCACGTCTTCGCATTCAGGGTGGGCCAGTATTTTTGCGTTAGGGTGACGTTCTTTTAGCTTGGTAATTTTTTCTCTTGAAAATATCTCATGCACCATGCAGGCACCATTCCATAATACCAGGTCGCGACCGGTTTTTTTGGCCACATAAGCACCAAGATTTTTATCCGGTCCGAAGATGATCTTCTGATCTGCCGGCAGGCTTTCCACAATTTGTACGGCGTTGCTTGAGGTACAAACTATATCGCTTAAAGCTTTCAGTTCGGCAGTACAATTTACATAGGTGATCACCAAATGATCAGGATACTGCTCCTTAAATTTTTTAAACAAATGCGGTGGGCAACTATCCGCCAGCGAGCATCCTGCTTTTACATCGGGCAGCAATACTTTTTTTGTTGGGGATAAGATCTTGGCTGTTTCGGCCATGAAGTGCACACCGGCGAATACGATAATATCGGCGTCGGTTTTTGCGGCTTGTTGTGATAGCCCCAAACTGTCTCCAATATAGTCTGCAACATCCTGGATATCGCCTTCCTGGTAATAGTGAGCCAATATGACCGCATTTTTTTCTTTTTTAAGTTTTTCAATTTCATCAAAAAGGTCAAGCGACGGATCGATGTATTCATCGACATAGCCTTTCAAATTTATTTCTTCGAAGATATCCATTTCAACAATTCAATTAATAACAACTATTTTAATTTAAAAAAAGAAGCTATTGTTATTAGTGTGTTAGTTATGTTTAAAAGTTGGTATAGCGTTTTATTTGATAAATGATTTTTTCACCACTTATTAACAGCTTTGTGGAGTTTTATATTGTATAATTATGCTGATTATTAGATTGCTGTGATAATAAAATTTTATTTTAAAAAGTTATTTGTTAATATTTTTCTTGTGGTTTTAATGTTAGTTTCGATGTTAAACTGTCGCAAAAGTCGCTTAAAAATTGTTACCATTATCACTAAAAAGTAAGGTTATCCACTAAAAAAATACTTATTAGCTTTTTGCATACACAAAATTAACATCTTTGAACGCTATTGTTAACAGACTTTATAATTTTACACATCTAATACGAAAAACATGTCCAAATCTGTGGATTTTCTGGTAGTAGGTTCCGGCATCGCGGGATTGAGTTTTGCACTAAAAGCTGCAAAGCACGGTAAGGTACTGATAGTTACAAAGTCAAATGAAGATGAATCAAACACCAAGTATGCCCAAGGTGGTGTTGCAGTGGTTGTGGATAAAAAAGAAGATTCGTTTGAAAAGCACATCAATGACACCTTAATTGCCGGTGACGGCCTATGCGACAAAGAAGTTGTGGAAATTGTGGTAAAGGAAGGCCCTGCGCGTATTAATGAAATTATTGAATACGGAACCAGTTTCGATAAGACCAACGAGGGTATGTACGACCTGGCTAAAGAAGGCGGACATTCTGAATTCAGGGTATTACATTATAAAGATGTAACCGGTTTTGAAATTGAGAGAGCACTGCTGGAGCAGATCCATCAAAATCCTAATATTGAAATATTGACCCATTATTTTGCGGTCGACTTAATAACGCAGCATCATTTGGGTCTTTTTGTGGATAAGTCGTCTACAGATATTACTTGCTATGGTATCTATGCTTTAAATACCAATACCGGCGAGGTTGAAAAGATCTTGTCGAAAGTAACCGTGATGGCATCGGGTGGTGCGGGTCATATTTATTCGGTAACCACAAATCCAACAATAGCCACCGGCGATGGTGTGGCGATGGTTTATCGCGCAAAGGGTAAGGTAAGGAATATGGAATTTATTCAGTTCCATCCTACAGCGTTATATAACCCGGGCGATTATCCTTCATTTTTAATCTCAGAAGCGGTTCGTGGTTTCGGTGGTGTGTTGAAACGTACTAATGGTGAGGAGTTTATGTACGAGTACGACGAACGCGGGTCATTAGCTCCGCGTGATATTGTCGCCCGGGCCATTGATGCCGAGATAAAAAAATCAGGTGAAGATTATGTTTATTTGGATATCCGTCATCGCAGTAAAAAGGATATCATGAATCATTTCCCTAATATTTACGCGAAATGCCTGGATATTGGGATTGATTTAACTAAAGATATGATACCTGTTGCGCCCGCCTGTCATTATATGTGTGGGGGAGTAATGGTTGATCATAACGGTCGTTCATCTATCCAAAGACTTTATGCCTGTGGTGAATGCTCATCAACAGGATTACACGGCGCTAACCGACTGGCTTCTAATTCATTATTGGAAGCCACGGTTTTTGCACACCGTATTTATAAAGATGCTATAAGTCAATTTAATAATAACATTATCCCTAACAATATACCCGATTGGGATGAACACGGTGTTAAATTATCCAATGAGGATATCCTGGTTACCCACAACGTCCGCGAAATGCAAAAGATCATGAGCGATTATGTGGGTATCGTACGTTCAGACTTCAGGTTAGACAGGGCTATGCGTCGGTTAGGTTTACTGTACGAAGAGACAGAATCATTCTATAAACAAACCAAGTTATCCGTAAAACTTTGCGAGCTGCGTAATTTGATACAAGTTTCTTATATAGTGGTAAAATCGGCCATGATGCGTAAAGAGAGCAGGGGGCTGCATTATACTACGGATTATCCGGAACATCAACAGGTTTTGGAGGATACGGTATTTTGATTAAACATGAAAAGAAGGATAAGCCGTAATTGGGTACTACTTGGATTTTTTTGCGTCGTAATTATTTTGTTTGTCTGCTGGCAGGTAAGCAGACAATTTTTTATGATAAATGAAGACTTTGCTTTGTTGGTTCTGACTGTTGGTCCCGTCTTAAAACAGTATAATTTACCGAAGATACAGATTATACTGTTCTTTCTATTGATTGTTCCGCTGTTTAATTTTTTGCATTTTTCGTATTCATTTACACAAAACGGTTCATCTTACACCTATAATTCTACTCATTTTGTAGGAATTAGTCCGGTTGTATTATTAATCCTGTTGGTTTACTCTTGGATAACAAAATCAGTTATTATAGAGGCATTAAGAACATTGAGATTCGGGTCGGAGCAGGAACAAACCTCTAGGTTTGATAAAATGGTTGATTTTTATTATCAGAAGTTTAAAGAAAGTACTGATATTGAACTTATTGATATAAAATCGCGATACGATCAATATCCTTTGGAAGCTCAAAAAGCAATAAATAAGATTGTTTTAGAAAGGAAGTAGTATTTCAGACTTACGAAGTTTTAAAACTTCGTAAGTCTTTTTTATAAAGAGCGAAAAACGGGATTCGAACCCGCGGCCTTCAGTTTGGGAAACTGATGCTCTACCAACTGAGCTATTTTCGCTTAAGTAATTTTACAAGATAAATATAAGGTTATTGATGTAAATTCACTCATTCAATAATTCACTCATCAGTCATTAAAGATATGCCTGTTATTCTGCCTGTTAAAGATAAAAGCCCGGTTTGGGGCAAAGATTGTTTCATTGCCGAAAATGCAACTATAGTTGGCGATGTGGTAATGGGCAATAAATGCTCCGTATGGTTTAATGCGGTAATTAGGGGAGATGTGAACTATATCAGAATTGGTAATAATTCAAATATCCAGGATGGCGCGGTGATTCACTGTACTTATAATGGAGCAGCAACCGATATTGGAAATTATGTATCGATAGGCCATAATGCTTTAGTACACGGTTGTACCTTGAAAGATCATACGCTGATAGGTATGGGTGCTATAGTAATGGACTATGCTGTTGTTGAAGAATACGTGATTATTGGTGCCGGCTCAGTAGTTTTAGAACGTACAGTTTGTGAATCTGGATATCTGTACGCAGGCACCCCAGCCAAAAAAATCAAACCTTTAACGGACGAACAACGTGCAATGCTGGACCGGCTGCCCGATAATTATGTAATGTACTCCAGTTGGTTTAAGGAGTAACTATTTCACGTGGAACATCTACGGTTTCTTCGGTATCCCAGTTTGGTCTGAGGATGAAGGTTTTATTATATACCCAGATATTTTCAGGCTGGCGATTTTCTTTGATGCTTCCTGAGTCCCATTTTCCGTTTTTGTTATCGTCATAAATAACGCGCAGGGTAAATTTACCTACGTAGATATTTCGGTAACTCAATACCGTTTTCTTGGTAATCACGTCACTTCTTAAAGGGTTGTTTTGTTCATCAAGTAACTGAACAACATAGCTTTTTGATGCTTCAGGAACATTTACAGTTATAGCCAGGTTGGTAAATGATTCAGGTTTAGCAACAGTAAATTTCTTGATTTGTCGTACACTTTTATCACCGTAAATATCTGTTAAAGCGTCATTTTCAAGAATTATCTGATAAGCTGCTTTTTGTTTAAAAGGATATTTGATAGTAAGTGTCTTACCGACAGCGCCGGTATCCCTGGTCATGGTAAATTTTACCAGAGTGGAGTCTTCTTTTAAGGATACCAGTACGGGCTCATAGCTATCCAGCGGAATATTGGTATAAAGTTTCAGATCAGATCCGGGTCTTAATTCATTGAGCGTGCTTAAGCCATATCTGAATGATAACTTCCGGGTAAATGCCTCTTTGCGGCCTTTACGCAGGTAAGTGGTGTCCAGAGGTTTGCCGTTTTCAAAAAAGGCAAAGCGCACCGAATCAAAATCCATATTTTTTGAATAGATGGTTACCGTGTCTTTCGTTTTCGAGTAGTCGACAATCTTTTGACCATCCAGATTATCCGGATATATGATTTTGACTGAGGGATTAACCAAAGGCTTATTTAAAATAAACCGCATAGAACCATCATTCTGGAATTGCTTTTCTACAAAACGCAGTTTAGTTGGTGCCTGTTTAAATAATTTTAGGGCAATGGTTGATGTGTCATGTGTAAAGTTCATAGGGCGAGTTGAAAAAGCTATCAACTCGTCATCATTATTATAAACCCTATCCGGCGATTTTTCTTTGAGCGCGTATATTTTATAAATGCCTTCTTTAAGATTCGATATCTTGAAATTACCCGATGAGTCGGTGGTACTATAAATACTTGGCTTCTTTTTGCCAAACAATAAGGAATCCTGTTTTAAAGTGAAGATCATCACCGTCGCGTCTTTCTCCGGTTTTTGTGTCTCGTTATTGGTGACGGTGCCGGCCATGCTTAAAGAGTCGATGTGATTACCGGTCGAAAAAACATAAGTGAAATTTTTCATGACGTTGTTTTCGTTGACGTCGCCAATGGCCTTGCCAAAGTTGATCACATAAGTGGTATTTTTCTGCAGGGTATCTTTCAAATCAATCACTAAACTTTTTGAGCGGATCTTATAATCGGGATTTTTATCAGGTACCGGGAATATGGTAATTTCCTGGTATTGATTGTTCAATTTAAAATATTCATCAAAATCCAGTCGGATTTCTTTCGCGTTAAAATTGTGCGTCATATTTGGCGGTGTAGCCTTCAATAATTTTGGCGGATCGACGTCTTTGGGTCCGCCTTGCGGTCTTTGTTGTACCGCGCAGCCAAAAACCACCAAAGTGATCAAAATCAGCAGAAAAATTTGGCCTGAAAACAGCCCTTTTTTATTTGACGTCATTTTTAAGCGATTTAAGACATTTTTTTGTTTTCACGAAGATTACCATTTGAAAATTAAAAAAGTGTCTTAAAATTAAATTTTTATAATTTATTGATTTACAGTTATTTAAGTACTATCTTGACATATGAACCATCAAAACTGAAATATCAGATGGCGAAACCCCCGAAATCCTCGACGCCTGACCTAAAGTACGCGGTTTGATCTTCATTAATTTTTCGCGCGCCTCTTTTGACAGTGATTGCATTTGGTGATAATTGAAATCAGGATTGATCTCTTTATCCTCCATTTTTTTCATGCGCTCAACAATGTCCATTTCTTTTTCGAAATAACTCTCGTATTTGATTTTTATTTCGGCCTGCTCAATTGTTTGTTTATCAAAAGCGGATAAGTAGTTGGCCAGGTCTTCGTTAACCCTGGTCAGGTCATCTATTGTTACTTGTGGCCTGCTTACTAAGTTAAACATTCTGGTGGCTTGCGATACCGGACTTGTTCCTAATTCTTCTAACAAACCATTTACATTGGCCTGGTCAATTGAATGGCTGCGGGTATAAGCAACAATATCATCCGAGTTTTTGATTTTCTGATTTACCTTTTCCATACGCTCGTCACTGATCAAACCTAATTCATGACCGATAGGAGACAGGCGGATGTCGGCATTATCCTGTCTTAATAGTAGGCGATGCTCGGCTCTTGAAGTAAACATTCGGTATGGTTCCTCGGTACCTTTAGTTACCAGGTCATCTATCAAAACACCTATATATGATTCTGATCGTTTCATAATCAGTTCATGTTTATCTTTCAATTTTTGGTGCGCATTGATGCCTGCAATAAAACCTTGCGATGCTGCTTCTTCATACCCTGTAGTGCCATTAATCTGTCCTGCGAAGTACAAATTGCTGATCAACTTAGTCTCTAAAGTAAGACTCAATTGGGTAGGCGGGAAGAAATCATATTCTATCGCATAGCCCGGGCGAAACATTTTAGCCTGTTCAAAGCCCGGTATTTGGGTGAGCGCTTTGTATTGTACGTCTTCAGGTAATGAGGTCGAGAAACCATTTACATAAATCTCAACAGTATTCAATCCCTCAGGTTCTACAAATATCTGGTGACGGTCGCGCTCTGCAAAGCGGTTAATTTTATCTTCAATAGAAGGACAGTAGCGCGGACCTAAACCTTTAATTCTACCCGTAAACATGGGCGACTTCTCGAATCCTTCCTTTAATGTTTCATGTACTTTGGTATTGGTATAGGTTATCCAGCAGCAGCGTTGCTCTTTTATTTGTTCAACTTCTGTATATGAAAAACGACCGCGGACATCATCTCCCCATTGTTCTTCCATGACACTATAGTTCAAACTGCGGCCATCAATACGAGGTGGGGTACCGGTTTTCATGCGTCCGGCTTCAAAGCCAAGTTCCACTAATTGCTCAGTAATACCACTGCTGGCTTTCTCTGCCATACGGCCACCACCAAACTTTTTCTCACCGATATGAATAATTCCATTCATAAACGTACCATTGGTAAGTACTACTGCGTCTGCTTCAATTTCCATTCCTAGTGAAGTACGCACACCTTTAATGGTATTACCCGACACTAATAGAGCATTCACAGTATCTTGCCAAAAGTCAACATTTGGGGTCCTTTCTAATGCTAAGCGCCATTCTTCTGCAAAACGCATACGGTCACTTTGAGCACGTGGGCTCCACATAGCAGGGCCTTTCGATTGATTCAGCATCCTGAATTGTATCGAGGTTTTGTCGGTAATGATACCTGAATAGCCACCCATGGCATCAATCTCACGTACAATTTGTCCTTTGGCTACACCGCCCATAGCCGGGTTACAGCTCATTTGAGCTATGGTACCCATATTCATAGTAATCAATAAAACAGACGAACCCAGGTTCGCTGCTGCTGCCGCCGCTTCACAGCCGGCATGGCCTGCACCCACTACTATGATATCATATTTCTTAAACATCTTAACCTCCATGTTCCACGTGGAACAATAAATCTTTCTATTTCTAAACGTTCCAAGTGGAATGTTTTATATTTTATTCTGTCGATGTTCCACGTGGAACATCTTTTTATATCATCCTTCTTGCGTTCCACGTGGAACTTTGAAGAATGATACTATCGCAAACGATGCCCAAATAGCTTCCAGTACCACAAAAGGGTAGAAGCTGATCAGGTATGAAGAATAGCAACAAAGCCCGGCGCCTAAAAAATTCAAGAAGCAATAAGGTCTGCTATTTGCCGATAACTTCTTATATAAATTTAGCAAGAAAGCTATTAACAGTATAATTACGCCTATTGAAGCTATAATGTCCGATATCTTCATCCCGTTTGTTTTAGGCTTCTTTTAGTTCTGCCAGTTCCATCCAGCGCATACTTTTATCGTCAAGCTGCTTGCTTAGCTGGCTTATTTTATCAGCGGTTTCAATAATGGCATCATTATCTAAGCCACCATTCAACTCATCGTTTAACGTTTTGATCTGTATTTCCAGATCGGCTATTTCTTTTTCAAGGCTTTCAAATTCCTTTTGCTCTTTATAGCTGAGTTTGTTTTTTACCGCTGATTGGGTAGTTACTACGGATGTGGCAGGAGCAATCTTTGCAGAGCGTTCCAATTGTTTCTGCTCTTCAAGTTCAACTCTGTATGATGAATAGTTACCATTAAATATGTGTACGTGGCCCTTTCCTTCGACAATAAATAATTGGTCGGTCAGCTTATCCAGTAAATAACGATCGTGCGATACAATCATCAGTACACCCGGATAGCTCGTTAAAAATTCCTCCAACACATTCAGCGTATCAATGTCCAGATCATTCGTAGGCTCATCCAATATCAGGAAGTTTGGATTCTTCATTAGGATACTCATCAGTTGCAAACGTTTCTTTTCGCCACCGCTTAGCTTTGAAATAAATCCATACTGTTTATTGGGCGGAAACAAAAACAAAGTAAGCAAGGCCGAGGCCGAAATGGTCTTACCATCGGCCATGGTAATAAACTCTGCTACATTCTTCACCACGTCAATTACCCGCTCATCTTCCTTAAATGTAATACCCGATTGGTGGAAATAACCTATCACCGTAGTCTCGCCGGTTTCAATATTTCCGCTATCAGGCTGCAGGTTACCGGTAATCATATTTAGTAAGGTAGACTTACCACTTCCATTCTTACCGGCTAAGCCAATTCGGTCGCCTTTTTTAAATACGTAGCTAAAATGATCAGTAAAAGTATGGCCGCTAAACGCCTTGCTGATGTCATGCAGCTCCATGATCTTATTGCCCTGGCGCGCGGTTTTAACACTTAGCTCAACCTGTTGGCGCGGACCGCCATTTTTGGTTTTCGCTTCCAGATCATAATAGGCATCAATACGTGCTTTCGATTTAGTACCGCGGGCCTGAGGCTGGCGACGCATCCATTCCAACTCTTTCTTTAACAAGTTTGAGTTTTTCTGAAAAGTTGCTGCGTCTGATGCTTCCTGCTCGGCTTTTCTTTCCAGGTAGTAAGCATAATTACCTACATAAGGGATAATCTTTCCGCGATCAATCTCCAATATCTCATTACAAACGTTATCCAGAAAGTAACGATCGTGCGTTACCATAAGGATAGTTTTTGAGCCTTCGGTCAGTAGTTTTTCCAGCCATTCAATGGTATCAATATCTAAATGGTTGGTGGGCTCGTCGAGGATATACATCTCCGGATCGTCAATCAACAGCTTAGCCAAAGCCAAACGTTTTTTCTGACCACCCGATAGGGTAGTGATTTGTTGATTGAGGTGATGAATATCTAACCGGCCCAGAATAGTTTTGATCTTGTATTCATACTCCCAGGCATCCACCTCGCTCAATTCATTCATCACAGCATCCAGTGCAATGGTATTGTTAGGGTCGTTTTCCAGCAATTCCTCATACTTACGGATAGCCTGCTGCTGCGCATTGTCTTTATGAAAGATATAATCGCTAATGGTAACGGCATCTTTAAAATCAGGATCCTGCTCCAGGTAACCTACACGCAGATCTTTGGTTTGCACCACCTTTCCTTCGGTAGGTAAAAACTTGCCTGATAATAATTTTAGCAGGGTTGATTTACCTGCGCCGTTCACGCCAACCAGGGCCACACGCCTCCCTTTGTTTATACCCAGGGTAAGGTTTTTAAACAGCCAATGGTCATGGAACGAATGACCCAGATTTTCGACAGATATATAAGTGCTCACGCTCTTTTCTTTATTTGATCAGATGTATATGTAAATACACCCGTTTTGTTTTTTAATGATTGTTTGTAAATGGCCTTGGCAACATCCAATGCTTTTATGGCCCGATATTTTTTTAATCTTCCCACCAAAAGCGGACCGAATATTTTCATCACAAAAACGGCGGCGGTCTCAAGCAACCTCCGTTTTTTACGCTGGCCAATTAGTATGGATGGCTGCCATATAAACAAAGCTTTCAACCCCACTGTTTTCAAATCGTCCTCAGTATCGCCCTTTATCTTGGTATAAAAGTTTGACGACTCAGACTGCGCACCCATAGCCGAGATATAATGAAACTGCCCGACACCATTTCGCACCGCTATCTCTGCCAATTTTACCGGATAATCATGATCAACCTTGCGGTAATCGTCCAGGTTAGGCGTAGCGCGGCGGGTAGTGCCCAGGCAACAAAATATCACGTCACCCTTTAGCTCATTTTCATATTCGGCCACGTTGTCAAACTCAACAACAATTTGTGTAAGTTTGGTATTGATCGACTTAATTTTTTTTCGGCCGATGCTGATCACTTCTTCATAATCTGACTGAGCGAGCAGGATATCCAACAATTTACTGCCAATTAGTCCGCTTGCCCCAACGATTATTGCTTTCTTTGTCATTAAGAACGTGGAATTTGCGCAAAAATACACAATAAAAAATTATGGAATAAATATTGTATGTTTAAACATGTAATTAAAAGGGTTATAAAAGATATGAAAACAATATTTTATCCTGCCAATGAGCGGGGAACAGCAGATCACGGATGGTTAAAAGCCAACTTTTCATTCAGTTTTGCGGGATATTATGATCCGCATAAAATTCATTTCGGTGCTTTGAGAGTATTGAATGATGACGTTATTGACGGAGGTACAGGCTTTGGCACACACCCGCATGATAACATGGAGATCATCACCATACCTATAAGCGGCGCTTTAGAACATAAAGACAGTATGGGTAATGTCGGTGTTATCCAATCGGGCGAAGTTCAGGTGATGAGCGCCGGTACCGGTGTGCAGCACTCAGAATACAATCACTCAAAAACAGAAGCAGCTAATACTTTACAGATTTGGGTTTTCCCTAAAATCAGGAACATACAACCACGTTATGATCAAAGAGATTTTAAAGGTCAATTCAAACCAAACCAATTTACCACCCTGGTAACCGGCGACAAAAATGTTGACGCTTTATGGATTAACCAGGACGCTACTTTTTCACTAGGCGAATTTGAGGCGGGCAACAGCACTACTTACGACTTAAAGTTGGCTGGTAACGGCGCATATGTGTTTGTTTTAGAGGGTTCTGTGAAAATAGGCGACCAGATTTTAAACAAAAAAGATGCGCTGGGCGTTTATGATACTAGTTCAATTACCATAGATACCCAGGTAAACAGCCGAATACTTATCATAGACGTGCCGATGCTTCAATAATTTTTCTTTCTGTTCAAAAGGGGTCAGGGTTTTGGATGTAAAACAATTAGGGAGTAGCTGATTGTTAAGTACATAAGTAAAAACAACCTCATGGCAGAAGAAATTACCATACCGGCCTGGAAAAAATGGCTGGAAGGCATAGGTGAACAGGTGACCTTCTTTATCCGCTTCTTCAAAAACATATTTGTCGGCGGGTTTGAATGGTCAGAGTTTGTGCGTCAATGTTATGAAATAGGATACCGCTCGCTCATGCTGGTAGGTATCACCTCATTTATCATGGGTGTGGTTTTAATTTTACAGTTAAGACCCACCCTGATAGATTTTGGGGCAGCAGGCTTGCTGCCAAAAACCCTCTCCGTTTCCTTCGTCCGCGAAATAGGTCCCGTAATTATTGCTATTATCTGTGCCGGCAAGATAGCCTCAAGCATAGGCGCCGAGCTGGGCAGTATGAAAGTAACCGAGCAACTGGATGCTATGGACGTGTCGGGAGCTAACCCGCTGCAATATCTGGTTGTAACCCGCATTCTTGCCTGCACCTTCATGGTTCCGCTACTTTCTGTTATGGGCGATGTGATTGGCCTGATAGGAGGTTACCTTGCCCTCAACCTGCGCGACCACATGAGCCTGTCGCTTTACGCCACCAAAGTTATCGCCTCGCTGGATTATACCGATTTTGTTCCCGCTTTTATCAAGACCATATTTTTTGGCCTGGCCATTGGCTTTGTGGGCTGCTACAAGGGCTTCCACTCTTCACGTGGAACAGAGAGTGTGGGCCTGGCCGCCAACTCGGCCGTGGTAACCGCCTCCCTGTGGATTTTTGTGATTGATGCGGTAGCGGTGCAAATTACCAGTTGGTTGTTTTATAGTTAATGGTCATGGCAGAGAAAGAACTGAAACAACATATGAAAGACAAGGCAAATGCGCCGACCGATAAACAGCGTAACACAAAGCCGCGTCCTGAAAAAACGTCCACTGAAAAAAGTCCGGACAAAAAAGAGGTGGTGATAGACATCCGGCATCTCAAAAAATCCTTCGGCTCCAAAGACGTTTTGAAAGACATCAACCTCAGCGTTCACCGCGGAGAAAACGTTGTAGTGCTGGGACGTTCAGGTCAGGGCAAGTCAGTGACAATTCAATGCATCGTAGGTATGTTAATGCCCGACAAAGGTAGTTTGAAAGTGTTTGGCGAGGAGATTCAGGAGCTAAATGAGAAAGAACTGAAAGAGCTCCGTATCAAAATTGGTTTCCTGTTTCAGAGCGGTGCTTTGTACGACTCGATGACCGTCCGCGAGAACCTGGAATTCCCGCTCACACGGGTTTTAAAGATCAAAGAGCAGTCAGAGCTCAATAAAAGGGTTGAAGAGGTCCTGGAAGGCGTTGGATTGGCCGATGCCGCCGATAAAATGCCGTCTGACCTGTCAGGAGGTATGCGCAAACGCGCCGGATTGGCCCGTACGCTGATTGTCCACCCTGAAATTATGTTGTATGACGAGCCTACTACGGGTTTGGATCCAATTACTTCCCGCGAGATCAGTGAGCTGATACTCAATATGCAGAAAAAGTATAAGACCACATCCATCATCATCACTCACGACATGGAATGTGCCCGCATAACCGCCGACCGCGTACTGATCATGAACGAAGGCGAGTTCATAGAAGAGGGCTCTTTCGAAAGCCTTAAAAAGTCTGATAACGAAATAGTTAAATCATTTTTTAAAGATATCTCATGAAAATCACTCCATCCCAAAAAACCAGGATCGGCCTGTTTACCTTTGTAGGTTTACTGGTTGTTATAGCCGCAGTATTCTTTATCGGCAATAAAAGAAATTTGTTTAGCGCTACCTTTAAGCTAAACGGGCAGTTCAATAATGTTAACGGATTACAGGTGGGTAATAATGTTCGGTTTGCCGGTATCAACGTAGGGGTGGTTGATGATATCGACATTCTTAACGATACGACTGTTAGGGTTACACTCACTATTAATGACGATCTTAAAAAGTTCATTAAAAAGGATGCACGCATGAGCATAGGCAGCGACGGCCTGATGGGCGACAAGCTGGTAGTGCTGATGCCGGGCGGGGCCAATACTACGCAAATGGTAAAAGACGGCGATCAGATAAGAGCCGTAAATCCGGTTGATTTTGATAAGATTATAGGGAAATTCACCAAAATGGCAGATAACGCCGGTACCCTCATAGACAACCTGGGTCAGATCATGGAGAAAGTTAATCATGGTCGTGGCAGTTTGGGCAGGCTATTAAATAATGATAAAATGGCCCGTGATATGGAAAGCACGGTAACACAAGCTAAAGCAACTATAAAAAATGTACACAAAACAAGCACTACGCTTAACGAAGACTTAAAAGCAGCTCAGCATAACTTCCTGCTAAAAGGATTCTTTAAGAAAAAGAACAAAGCCGAAAAGGCTAGACAAGACTCCATCAAAAAGGCGCAGGGAAAAGATAAAAATTAATGATTTTTTAATGTAAACTATTTAAGCTCAGCAGAAATTGTTTGTATATTTATAGACTAACTAGTCTAGGATGTTGCTGAGCAAGCAAGAACAAATTCAGGCCACCGCGTTACGATTATTTGTAACCGATGGTTTTCATGGCACGCCGACAGCTAAAATTGCTGCCGAAGCCGGTGTAGCCAACGGCACCTTATTTTATCACTACAAAACTAAGGAGGAACTGGTTATTGCCTTGTACAACAAGATCCAGGACGAACAGGCCGCTAACCTGCAGGCCATTATCGATCAGGATGATTTTATTTCGATTAAATTTCGTAATATTTTTATCCACTCGGTAAACTGGGCGCTGAACAATCGCGATAAGTTTTATTATGTGCAACAGTTCAGGTTCTCTCCGCATCTGGCACAGGTAGCGCCTGAGACGCTGGAGCAGCATACTATAGGCTATGCCTCATTCATAGCTGAAGGCATCAACAAAAAATTATTGCGCCAGCAGCCCGTAAGTCTGATCATTTCTATGTTTAACGGGCACGTTTATGGTATTTATCAATACCTCATAACCAACGAATTTGCTCCGCCCGAAAAGGAAAAGATTATTAATGATGGTTATGAAATGCTATGGGATATGGTGAAGTATATGTAAAGAATTAATAAATAAAAGGAAAGGCGAACCCACAGGTTCGCCTTTCCTTTTTTATAACATTTGTCATTGCGAGGGGGAACGACGAAGCAATCGCACGGAGAAAAGTTCGCGGTTGCCGCTACGCTCGCAATGACAACCGGATAAAGAAAAAGGCATCACTCAACTGAGTGATGCCTTTTCAAATCTCTTAAAGCTAGTTACAAATTGCTGGTAATCGCCGGATCCATTGGGGTTACTTTTGAACGGAAGCGGTGAATCAATTTGCCGTTTTCGTCCAACAAAAACTTCTCAAAGTTCCATTTAATTTCGCCGGTAAAGTCCGGGTTTTCGGCTTCAGTTAAGTATTTAAACAGCGGTGCAATATCATCGCCCTTAACACTTACTTTGGTGCTCATCGGGAAGGTAACTTTGTAATTGTCTGAGCAGAAGGTTTTGATATCTGCATCAGTACCCGGCTCCTGCCCGCCAAAGTTATTAGCCGGGAAGCCAACTACCACTAATTTGTCTTTGTAAGTTTCGGCCAACTGCTCTAAAGCCGTGTATTGTGGTGTAAACCCGCATTTTGAAGCCGTATTTACTACCAGGATCTTTTTGCCTTTGTATTTGGCTAAAGAAAACGCTTTACCATCAATCGAGGTAAGTTTGAAATCATAAACCGACGCTGTTTTGGTCACGAACAAAAGCGCCAGACAAATTGCTAATATTTTCATGTTGTTTTAATTTGGTTTCGATGTGAATTCGTTAGGAGTAAAATTACCCAATAAATTGACGCTTAGCCAAATATAAATCCTCTTTTTCTGTCATTTTTTTCTTGTCGGAGGCTGATTTGTCTTTGTAGCCCAGCAAATGCAGTGCGCCATGAATAAGCACACGATGCAACTCATCCACCACAGAAACCTTAAATTTTTCTGCGTTTTCCTTTATCCTGGGGATAGAAATAAAGATATCACTAACAATAACGCCTTCCTGCTCAGAATTATCAAAGGTAACGATATCGGTATACGTATCGTGATGCAGATACTGTTGGTTAATTTGCAACAAATAATCGTCCGAACAAAAAATGTAGTTGAGTTCGCTCAGCTTAAAGCCTTCGGCTACGATAGTATCTTTTATCCAGGCTTTTACCTTTGCTTTATCCTTTAACTTATAGGCGACGTCTTCCTCAAAAAACTGGATAGCCGGCATTACAACTTGAATAGTAGTTCCACTTCATTACCCTTGCTGTTAAATACGCATTGGTCTGCCAGGTGTTTAACAATAAAAACGCCGCGGCCGGTTAAATTTTCAAGGTTTTCTTCGGCAGTAGGGTCAGGCAGATTATTGTAGTCAAAACCCTCACCTTCGTCGGTAATGGTCCAGGTAGCACGTTTAGGGTCAACCTCAACGTTAACGATAACTATTTTATCAGGGTCAAGTTTATTGCCGTGTACAATGGCGTTGGTAACCATTTCATTAAGGCAAGTCATCATGTTTGCAAAAATGTCATCAGCAACCTGGTATTTATCGGCAATCTCCTCGATCAAATTTTCCAATAACGTAATACTTTCCCTTTCAGAGGGTAATTGTAAAGTATATAAGTCGGTGGTTTGAATAGGTGCTTGGTCCATATTATTTTGCATTAAGTTGATCAAAATACGATTTTATTTTTTGCTTGTAGTACAAATTAAGCGAAGGGGATACCGTTTTAATTTGTTCAGTCTGTTTTCCTTTAGCCTGTTGGTAGTCTTGCAGGGCTTTTATAAAACCAGGTGGCATATCCTTACCAGCGTTACTTTCCCTTTGCTTATCCTGTTCTCTTTCCTGCTCTGCTTTCTCGGCCTCTAGTAACCGGGTATGAATTTCCTGTTGGCGCTTGATCGCATCGTCAGTTATTTTCCTGTTTACGATATCTTTTTCAGTTTGTTCCATTTGCCGGGATATTTTATCAGCATCTTTAACGCCGGCACCCCCGTTTTTGCTTTCTTCGTTATTTAATTGTTGCAAAGACTCGCGAATTTGTTGCTGCTCGCGGGCCATTTTTGCCAACTGTTCGCTCATCTGGTTGCGGGCACTTTGGCCCATTTGAGCTCCGCCCTGTTTCTGCATTTGGTCGCGCATTTTCTGCATGTTCTGGCTCAGCTTCTCTTCCATTTGCCGCAATTGTGATACCGACATTTGCTTGCTCTTGCCACTCTTGCCGCTTTTTTGGTTCATTTTATCCTGCAACTGCGAAAGCGCGTCGGCCAACATAAGCGCCAGGTTGTTCATGGATGTCATAGCATATTGCTGGTTCCTGTTGGCTTCAGCAGTACGGCGCTCACCCAGATTATCCAAAGCTTGATCAATTTGTGTATTTATGGCAGTTATTTCGCGGTTTACGGTTGATTGAATTTGCGGAATACGCTTGCTCAGCGAAAATAAACTATCCTCGGCGGTTTTTAAATTATCCTTAATATTTTTTTGTGTTTGCGCCGCAGTAACATATTGCGGGTCTGACGGACCCATGGCCCGCAATTGCTGCATCACTTTTTCCTGCCCGAACGAGCTGTTTACCAAACTCTTCAACAATTCGCGCAGTTGTTTGGCATCAACTTCTGTTTGTTTGCTATCTTCCTCTTGCTGGTCCTGCTCCATTTTTTTCGCCATCTGCTGCATTTGCTTTGCCGCATTTTGCTGCGATTGTGAAGCTTTGGATTTATTGTTTTTCGACAACTGGTCAGCGCTTTCCTGCATTTGGTTCTGGATTTGGTTTTCTTGTTGCTGCGGGTTTTGATAGTCCTGCTTACTTTCTGAATTTTCCAGATCCTTCAGATTCTTTTTAATATCCTCAAACTCTTTGTTCAGATTTTCCTGCTGCTGTTTTAAACGATCGACCTGGTCTTTACTTTCCTGCGGATTGCTGTTTTGCTGCTGCTGATCGGCCTGTTTGCTCTGGTCGGCCAAGTTCTGTTGTTTGTCGGCAAGTTTCTTTAACTGATTGATATTTTGATTCAATTTCTGATCGAATTCCAGCTTTTTATACAACTGCAGCATACGGTCGAGCTCTTTTTTGAGCGACTTGTTATCCATCTGCATTTTTGAAAGCTCATCGCGCGTGCCTTCTTTTTGCTGGTCATTCATTAATTGCTGTAAACGCAGTAACAGCTCTTTGGTTTTAGGGTCGAGCACATTATTTAGCAGATTTTCGATTTGCTTCTGTTCTTCCAGCAACTCCTTGTTTTGCTGCTCATTTTCGCGGCGGTTGTACAGGTTTTTCTTATTGTCGTCCTGAATTTGTTTTACCAGATCGTCCAGATCCTTACGTTTTTGCATCAAATCTTCAATCTGTTTCTTTTCATCGAATGATAATGAAGACTTATTCAATAGCGTCTGCTCCATTTTTTTGGAGTCACGCTCTATCTGGTCGGCCAGCTTAATGGCCGATTGCATTTTTTGTTTTACACCCGTTGTGCCGGCATTCAATTCGTCGCGCAGTTGTTTATCATCAGGCATGTGTAAAGAACGCTCCGGCGTACGTGCTCTTTGCGGGCCGTTAACATCATCGTTATCGGCCACCTCAAAAAAGTAAGTTACCCGGTCGCCGGGTTTTATGCCCATTTGTTTCAGGTTCCAGAAATAAAAGAAGTCAGCAAGCGATTGATTCAGATCGGCTTTAACCGCTTTCACAATTTCCTTGCCGCTAGCATCAGGCGCGCCAATGCGGTAGTGAAAGGTAAGCGACGAAAAGCCATGGTCGTCCTGAATCTTACCACTAAAATAAAATGCCTGATGGCTCACAGAGTCAGGTTTTTCATCCACGTTAATGGTAGGTGGCTCGTCGGCAACGGTATTGATGCGGTACGATGCCGAATCGCTTTGCGAAACAAACGCGTTTTGCGGATTCAGTTTATAAACTGACGGCTTTACTATTCGCTCAATATGTTCAAACAGATCATCGCCGCTTGGTGCCAGGTTGTGCACCTGCTCGTTCATTTCGAACGATAAAGCGCTGGTATTTTGCGTATGAAACAGCCATTTTACGGTTGTCCCTGCGGGGATGGTGAGGTCGCCGGCATTGGCTAAGGTTTCATTGCGTTTATGCAGATAAGCCGGATATTTCAGTTCGACATCAAAGTGCAATAAAGATGGGCGCAGATTTACCTTGATCTGATAGGGCTGCGAATAGAATCCATTGCCTACCAGCCTGAATGTAGTGTTTTGCTGCAGATTGGTAAACTGGTAATGAAAGCGGCTGATGTTTTCTTTATCGAGTTTAAACTCGGTACCGGCCATTTCGATATAGACGTCATTCGGCAGGCTGTTGCCGGTAAGCTTCAAATCCAGCTTTAAATCCTGGCCCTGAACGGCTGATAGCTTATTATTCAACACTACAAACTGAAAAGGGGCAACCGGTGCAAAATACTCGCCGTGGCGGACAATGCGCTTGGTGCTCTCCGTCAAAATAGATGGCGCCGCCAAACCGATGACAATGATTATGGCTACGGGCGCCAATATCCACTTTAAATATTTGCGGTTGTCTTTGATATTTATAGCCGATGGGAACCTAACCGGGCGCAGGCTTTCAATTCGCTGGTCGATACTTGCCTCGATCAGCGCGCGATGCTTTTCATCTTCGGCCGCCAGTTTTTTGAGCTGCAGGGTATTGAGCAGCTTATCATTGATATCGCTAAAATGTCTGCCGATGATGGCCGCGGCTTCGTCGTGTGTTAAGGTTTTACCCAGTTGCATGAGCGACAATACCGGTGGAACAATAAGCCAGGCGATGAGCCCCAGATTAAGCAGGATGAACCCGTAAAATAATATCCCCCTAAAAAATGAATTGAAATTGCCGAAATACTCGCTCAGCGTAATGACAACATAAGCAGAAAACAGCCCTGCGCCCAAAAAGATAAGCCCCCTCAATAACTGATTGAGGTAGTACTTTTTGATCAGGGTGTTGATCTTAGCGATCAGCACATTATAGTTTTCTGCAGATGACATTGTTGTCGTAAAATTACCGCTACTAAAAGGTTAAACTGTAAAACGCCTGGTAAATTATAGCCGGGCAGTTTTATCCTAAAACTAAGATAAACAAAAAGAAAACGCGCCAGTAAAATTTATAACTATTAAGTTTATTTATTTTATAGGATAACCCATTAGCTGTGAATTGTTTGCCCGGTTTTGTTTATTTTATCCATTATTTATCCACCGGTGTTTTGGGGATGGGTACCAATAATTTTAATCGATGTTTCGCAATGCTCAAGAGAGAAGTTCTCATCATCGTTCGAAATGACAAACGCTGGATTTGATAGCGCCAATTTTACGAACTCATGATAAATGAATAAAATTCTTGCTCTATATTTGTAAGGTAAACTTATTAGTTTATCTAATCAATAATGGATAACCTGGAATATGTATCAGATCTGCGCGCTATAGTAGGGCGATTGATCAAAAAACTTCGAAAAGAGTCGAGCACCGCGCAGCTGCTGTCGCTCACCGAGCGGTCTACTATGGGGTTGCTGTATCAATACAAATCTATGCTGCCCAGCGAATTGGCAGCATCAGAAAAAATTACCAATCAATCCATGTCAGAGATTCTGCGGCATTTGTCCGAGCTGGGTTTCATTATCCGCACAGCGTCCGAACAGGATAAACGAAAGGTAAACATCAGCCTGTCTGCCGAAGGCGAAAAAACGTTATTACAAGTGCGCAGCGAACGCGACAAGTGGCTCAATAAAGCTATAACCGCTACTTGCAGTGCTCAGGAACAAGAATTATTAAAAAAATCAATCAGCATACTTACCAAAATTGTTGAGTTTGAGTAAAGGCTGATTTTTTGAGCGCGATTTAGAGGAGAACGAAATGGACATTACTACCTTCAGAGCATTTAAAAGCCGCAACTACCGGCTTTATTTTACCGGCCAATCTATATCGCTCATTGGCACCTGGATGCAAAAAACAGCAGTAAGCTGGGTTATCTATACGCTCACACACTCCACCTTTATGCTAGGGCTTACACTGTTTGCCAGCCAGTTCCCTTCATTTTTATTTTCGCTGATGGGGGGGGTGGTTTCTGACCGGTATAACCGTTTCCGCGTACTACTTGCTACACAGGTGGCATCCATGATACAGGCAATTTTATTAGCCGTGCTCATTTTGGCTAACCATTACCAGGTATGGGAAATATTGGGACTAAGCGTACTGCTGGGTATCATAAACGCATTTGATGTACCGGCCCGGCAGTCGCTGGTTTATGAGATGGTGGAGGATAAGAACGATTTGCCTAATGCACTTGCCCTGAATTCATCGATGGTAAACCTGTCCAGGCTGATTGGCCCCGCTATAGCAGGAATTATTTTGGAAGCCCTGGGCGACGGCGCTTGTTTTGTTGGCAATGCTATGAGCTTTGTGGCGGTTATTGCCTCATTACTTATGATGCGCTTGCCTAAATATGAAGCGAAGCCCCATCCCAAAAATGTATTCGGCGAGCTGCGCGAAGGCTTTTCTTATCTGAAACGCGCACCCTCTATATCTTTTATCCTGGTGATGCTGGCGCTGATGAGTTTGATGGTGCTGCCATACACCACGCTTATACCATACTATGCCCGCGATGTGTTTCACGGCACCGCAAGAACGTTTGGTATTATTGACAGCTTTATTGGTCTGGGTGCATTTTCGGGGGCGATATTCCTGGCTTCACAAAAACCGGGAGCTAATCTTAAAATGATATTGTTCATCAACACCATAATTTTTGGCGCGGGCTTGTTGTTGTTTTCGCATGAACATAATTATTACCTGGCGCTGCTGTTTGTAACCATCGCCGGTTTTGGGATGATGTCGCAGATCACGGTGAGCAACACGCTGATACAAACCACAGTAAACCCCAACATGCGCGGCCGGGTGATCAGCTTTTACGCCATGGCGTTTTTCGGTATGCAGCCTTTAGGCGGATTATTGATCGGCGCCATATCAAAATGGGTGGGCACGCCTAATACCTTAATGGGCGAGGGTGTTGCTGCGCTATTAGTGGCCATGCTGCACTGGCGCTACCTCCGTCGCGAGAAACTAAGGGCCCGCCGCAAAAAACCCGTGGTTGATCCCACCATCATCGAGGCAGCACAGGCCTAAACAGATTGGCGTTAAAATATGTTAAACTTGCGGGGCGTGCGTTTATTAGTACTAATTTGCTGAAGCTTAAGAAATGATTAACAGAATAAAATTTATCGCGATGCTGCTTACCGGCTTGCTGGCCTTGGGCAAAGCCCAGGCGCAGGACCTGTTAAAAGGCCGTGTGCAAGAGCAGCGCAACGAAGTGCTGTTGCCGGGTATCAGGATTGAAAACTCAACCCAGCATCAAACCGTTTTTACTGATTCAAAAGGCAGTTTCATGATCCGCGCTAAAAAAGGCGATGTGCTTTATTTTACCGGCATGAACTATATAACGGATACCGTTTATGTAGCCGATCTGAAATATATGGTGGTTTCGCTCATCCTGCGCCAAAATGAGCTGAAAGAAGTAAAGGTAAAAAACAGCGAGCTTAAATTAGGCTCCCTTAGCGCTGCACCTGAAACCGGTCCGCTGGGTAGTAAGACCGTAGTTTACCAGCCCAACGGCGGGTTGAAGGTTAAACTATTCGACTCGCACAGCGACCAGAAAAAGCGCGAGAAGCTGGAAAAGTTAGAAGAAGAAGGCGAGCAATACCGCGAGATACAAGCGGCATTTAACGCAGAAACGGTAAAAAAGTACATCCCGCTTAGCGGGCAAGAGCTTAAAAACTTCGTCATGAAATATACGCCGGACAGCAAGACCTTTTTTAGTGATAAATTCAATATGGCCGCTTACATAAATGAAAGCTACAAAGAGTTTATGAAGATACCTGAAGACAAACGCAAATCGCCAACTTATTTTCAGCTAAACGGCTCTGACAATTAAGCGCAAACGATAGGAAATAACAAAGCCGCCCAGATTATTCGGGGCGGCTTGTTCATTATATAGACACTAATTAAGGGCAAATATTAATTAAAGGTTGTTTAAAAAAGGGCCGAAATACTCTCGCAGTTTTCGACCCTACATCTACCTATGAAAAACAACCCTTTTTGGAAAGGGACTGATAATACATAGACAAACACCTTGCCATCGGGAATATTGGGATTGCTTATAGCTAAAATTGGGGCTTTATGTGAGGGATTGGGTATTAACCGTGGAGAAAACATTCCCCATTTAGGGTGCTTTTTGCTCAAGTTGTTGCGTTAAAGTTTAATTAGGTAATTGTATAGCGACAAAAACTGCTACATTAGTAAAAGATGCCGGCAAAATCCATAAAAATCGGTCGGTAAAATATTTTAAAATGTCCCGATAAAAGCTCAAACTATCCGCAGGCACTATTGTTAAGAAATTAATATGGAGTACAATGTATATCTGTTAGCCACCGATCCAAACAACCCATGCAGAGACGTCATTCACTCGAGAGATACCGAGTTGAAAATAAGGGTTTATTGTTTGGAATCAGATAGCTTTGTGCCAAATTCCAACGAAATTCAGTTGTACGGATATGCCAATAACAAATTGTACGCTTTTGAGACAATAGATATTGCTGCAGAGGATGCGCTGGATGTGGTAGGAGCCATTCAATGGTATGCCGACTATATCGACTATCCGCAGATGGAAATATTGCCCGAGGATCCACGCCCCGGGCAAAATGTAGCAGCTGTGTGATGGTTACACGTTAACCTTTGACAAGTAATCCATATTGATTTTCATACTTGCAGCCGGCGACCCTGCCGGATATTCTTCCTGCTCGATAAAATAATATTCAAGGCCGGCCTGTTTAGCTTGTTTAAGTATGCCGGTAATATTCAAATTACCATTACCAAACTCAACGCTGCCCTTACCTTTCATATCTTTTAAGTGCCATAGTTTAAAGCGGCCCTCATAGTTTTTAAAATACTCTAAAGGATCTCTGCCGGAAGCAACAACCCAGCCCAGGTCCATTTCCATAGTAACCAATTCAGGATCGGTGTTTACCAGTAGGATATCATAAAGCGTTTGGCCCTGATCTGTTTTAAATTCGAAATCGTGGTTGTGGTAGCCAAATTTCAAACCGGCAGCCTGGCATTCTTCGCCGGCCTTGTTAAAGCGCTCGGCAACTTTTTGGTAGTTTTCAATCGTATCGCCGGAGAAAGGTAATGACGAGCAAACCAAATATTCCTGGCCCGCTTCTGCAGCTTGCTCAACGGTTTTTTGCCAGTTGGCGTCAATACCAGTGTGGCCGCTGCGCAAAGTCATGCCCAGATCCTTACAGGTCTGTTTCATTTCTTTCGGTGTTAAGCCGTAGTATAAACCTTTGCCACTGGCAGCCGACTCCACTTGTTTAATACCTAAATCGGCAATAATTTTTAAAGTGCCCTGCGGGTCCTTCAGCATTTCATTACGAAAGGTGTACAGCTGTATACCGGCATCGCTGGTTGCTTTTTTAGGTGCAAATTTAAATGAGGGTAACAATACTGACCCTACGGCCAGCGCACTCATGTTTTTCAAGAAATCCCTACGCTTTGTCATTGTATTATAGTGTTGATGTGTGTGTTAATTGCTATCCAAAAAGTTAATGCTGGTTATGGTAACTGACGGCGTATCAAATACAAAGAACAGATCAGCAATGCCCTGTCCCTCAGGTATAATAATGCCGTCTGTGTAACTGCCTGTAGCTATTAACTTACCTGTCGGTGAGTTGGCATGAAGGTCAACCTTACCGCTGCCGCCTTTTATAGAAAAAGTTATTTTTTTAATTCCGGTCAGGTCTGTTTGTTTAAACTCTAAAAACGATCCGCTGCTTTCAATCCTGGCGTTGTTACCCAAATCGCGGAAGCCCCATGACATGTCTGATTTTAACACCGGTACGGTCGATGCCCGTAGAACCACAGTTTGCTCGCCGGTTTGTGCCGGTTGGCCATTGGCCCCACGGTCAGTATAAGCTGCACGCAGAATGAAGCTGCCATTAGCATTTTGGGTCCCTGCGGGGATGCTGGTGGTAAAGCTGCCGCTAACCGGTAATGATTTTGCTTTAGGCTTTGGATAAGCCAAACTCAACACATATTTCACAATGGCTTTGGCATCGGCGTCTGCAAGCGTAGGGTGTGCAGGCATCATAGCGTCGCCCCAGTTTCCTGAGCCGCCAGAGATAATTTTCTTCGCTAAGCGATCAGGAGCACCCGGATCGCCTTTGTATTTGATGGCCACCTGCGTAAAGGCAGGGCCCAATATCTTTTCAGTAACCGAGTGGCATGAACGACAATCGTTTTTGGCAATAAGGGCTATACCGGCGGCATATTCTGCATTGGCGTCAACTGCGCCTTGTTTGGAGGCAATGGCGGTCATGTTATAACCTTCAGACAGATAGTTGGCGCTCACCGACACGCGCGATGCCGGTATGCGTTTGTTAGCCAAGCTGCCGTCCTCTTTATCGCTCACACTAACATTATATTTAATGGTTTTATCGGGGAAGAAAAAGCTTGAATTGCCTTCTGTGATATGCAATTTAACAACAGGGGGTTCATTGCCCGCATTTATCTGAACCGATTTACTGTTTTTAGCGCCATGCGAATCAGTAACCGTTAATAATGCTTTATAAACACCCCGGGCGCTTAGCTGAACGGTTGGGTTTTCTTGTGCGATGGTTTTGTAAGGGGCTCCATTACGGGTTATCTTCCAGCTGTAAGTCAGTTTATCGCCGTCAGCATCTGTTGTGCCTTTTGATGACAGGCTGATTTTCATCGGCACACTACCCGCGGTTTTATCTACAGATGCCTGAACCTCAGGTTTACGGTTACCGCCATTGTATTCAATGCGGATCAGCTCGGCCTCCGGATTATCCTTAAAATAGCCATTGCCGTATTCCAATACATACAGGTCGCCGCTCGGGCCAAACTTCATGTCGATGGGGCCGCGAAGCCTCAAATTCGGCAGGAAGCGTTCCATGCCTGCATAGTTACCATCGTTATCAATACTTACTACATTAATCCAACCGCGAACCCAGTCGGTAATGAACCATTTGCCTTCATAATATGACGGGAACGGACGCGGAGCGCCAACAAAGTCATCAGCATGAAAAATTGGTCCGCCTACGGCGCTGTCGCCACCACTGCCCACAAGCGGGAACTTGGTGCTTTGTTGTTTTGAGTAGTAAATGAAAGCAGGTGTAGCCGGTGGCAGATCAACCAAACCGGTATTGTTTGGCGATGTGTTTTTTGGATGCGCGGCATCAAACCATTCGCCAGACTTTTTGGTCGCAAAATCATAGTGGTTGTAAGCCAGGTTATCGGCCACAAAATATGGCCAGCCATAGTTGCCTGCTTTTTTTGCCTGGTTAAATTCGTCGTATGACTGCGGACCGCGATGCTCAAAATCGTCAGTGCTGCCGTCCGGGCCAACTTCGCCCCAATATAACCAGCCGGTTTTGCTATCTATAGTTGGGCGCCATGGGTTACGGTTGCCCATGGTGTAAATTTCAGGTCGTGTTTTCGGTGTTCCCGGAGGGAAAAGGTTTCCTTTCGGGATGGTATAGCTGCCGTCAGCTTCCGGATGTATCCTCAGAATTTTACCGCGCAAGTCGTTAGTATTTGACGAGCCTTTTTGCGAATCTTCAGGCGACATGCCCGGGCGCTCATCCAACGGCGAAAAGCCATCAGATGCGCGGGAGAAAGTATTATCGCCGGTGGTTAAATAAAGGTTCTTGTCTTTGTCGAAAGCCATACCGCCGCCAACGTGGCAGCACTCATAACGTTGCACCACCACATCCAGCACTTTTTTGCGCGATGCTACATTTAACGGGCCTTTGCCATCCCAGGTATAGCGTTCCAGTGTATTTTTGGGGTCACTACCCGCTGGCGAGTAGTAAACATATATCCAGTGGTTTTTGGCAAAGTCAGGGTCCAGGATAACACCTTGCAGACCGTCTTCGGCCTCGCTCACCTCGCCGGTTTGGCTAACATATTTGGTGCTTACCGCAAATTCATGGATCACCGATATTTTTTGTGTCGCCGGATCATACAATTTCAGTTTGCCCTTACGCTCGGCATAAATAACCTTGCCGTCTTTCAGTACCTGGAACTGCATAGGTTCCTGCACGTCTTGTGCCAGTACTACCTTGGTAAAACGATTGTCGTCCGGCTTTACAGATGATTGAGCCGAAGCAGTGAAAATTACGGAGGCGGTTAGTAAGCCCGTGAATAAAATACGTTTGCGCATAATTTCGTGGTTAAGATAGCATTGAAAGCTGTTTTTGTTGAGAATACGTCCGTTATCTCGCCTATATTTTACAAAAGAGCAAATTTGTTACATGGGCCAGACATTCAACAGACAAAAATGGCGCAACAAACATATTTAAAATTCTGCGCATAGCGAACGGGAACTTGATTTAGGAGGATATTTAATCGTAGCGATGGGTTTTAAATCTATTGTTCAAACAACCCTCTTTCCGCCGCAGGCGAAGAGAGGGTCGCCCAGCGCAGCGTCGGCGGGGTGAGTCCACGGCGCGCGTTTAAATTGGACGGCGGGGACTCACCCGGTCATTGCTTCGCTCGACCGCCCTCTCTTTCGCAAGCGATAAAGAGGGCTATCCGCCTGTTCATGTCCAAACTTGCATATTCTTTCGGATATAATAGTGAGGTATTATCACGCTGCAAAAAACTTTTCAACGTTTGGGTTACCTTTTTGATGTGCGCTCTTGTTTCATTCTGTTTCACTGAAATTTCACAATTGTCTAATTATCAATAAATTAATCAAAAATCCTGTTTCACTTGTTTCATTTGTTTCACCTTCGCGTGAAACAAACAAGCATATAGCGATGGGTTTCAAACCCATCGCTATTGAAAATCTGATTCACCAAGACAGTACAGGATGGATTTACGTTTCACTAACATTATGTTTGGGAAAGCCTTTATAAACAACCCAATACCTGATTATAACCATGAATAAAAAGTATGTATTCATTGCCGCGGCATTATTGTGCGCGGGCAAAGCTTTTGCGCAGGTGCCGAAGGACATCAATGCGACATCAAACATCCTGGATCCGGCAATGGAAACTCATTTTAAGACGCCGCCACCGGGCGCCCGCCCCTGGGTGTTCTGGATGTGGTTAAGGGTTGATGGTGACGAAAAAGCCATCACCGCCGACCTGGAAGAGATGCACAAAAAAGGCATCGAGGGAGCCATACTTTACGAAAGTGGTACTGGCTATGAGCCCAGCTCAATGACGGCTGATATGGTTTTGGAGGGCAAAAAGTATGTAAAGGAAACAAGGCCTTATTTAAAAGACGCTTACCAGTCGCCGTTGCCAAAGCCTATCATCACCCCATGGGGTAAACGCACACACGAGTTGTTCAAGTACGCTGCCAAGGAAGCTAACCGAATAGGCGTAAAGTTTGTACTGAGCGTTGGCCTGGCAGGAACATCAGGGCCGATTGACCCCGAATATGGGCAGCAGGAGTTGATTTGGTCTGAAAAGGATGTGGTTGGTCCCACGGTTGTAAATGTGCAAATGCCTGAGCCATCGCAAAAAGTACTGGCTACACATAACTCATTGGTGGCGCAAGACGCTGACTATAAAAAGAAGCTGGCCAAAATGGCGGCCACAACCCCAAGCGAATTTAAACGGCACGAAATAGCCGTTCTTGCTGTGCCCGATGCGGCAAACGCTAAAGTTTCGCAAGTCATCAATATCTCTGACAAGCTGGATGCAGACGGTAAACTACACTGGAGCGCCCCCGCAGGCAAATGGAAGATCATGCGCTTTGCCTATCGCCCAACCGGCCGGCATGATGTATGGGGCTATTTTACCGACGGTATGAGCGCCGAAGCATTAGACACCACCTGGAACACTACCATAGGCAAAATGCTGAAAGAAATGACGCCTGATGAACGTAAAGGACTATACGGCGTTGAAGACGATAGCTGGGAGGGCGGCGAAACCACCTGGACGAAGCTATTTGCCCGCAAGTTCAAAGAGCAGCATAAATATGATTTGATATCCTGGCTGCCGGCCATTGCGGGTGTAACGCTAAATGATACTACCGAAACCGACGGCGTGCGCCGTGATTATTATCGTACCATTGCCGATTTGATTGCCACCAATCATTATGGGCACCTGCGCGAGCTGGCTAATAAAAACGGATTGGTTTGCTACTCGGAAGCCGCCGGACCAAACACTGCTCAGCTTGACAATCTTAAAAACTCGAACGCGGTAAACATGGCCATGGGCGAGTTTTGGATACCATCGGTGCACCGGCCATCGCCCGAGAGGCGGTTTTTATTGCGTAACACTGCTACTGCCAACCACGTTTATGGCAAGCGCGTTACCGCCTGCGAAGGCTTTACCTCTGTAGGCCCGCATTGGGAGGAAACATTCTTTAGTTTGAAAAACGTTGCCGACCAGGCTTTTTGCGATGGGCTGAATCTGCCGGTATTTCACAATTTTAGCGAGTCGCTGCTTGTAGACGCCAAGCCCAACTACGTTTATTTTGCCGGTACGCATTATAGCCGCAACGTAACCTGGTGGGATGAGACACCCGCCTTTAATGCTTATTTGGGTCGATGTTCCTATATGCTGCAGCAGGGTTTATTTGTTGCCGACGCGCTGTATTACACCGGCGATGGCATTGGTCACGGCGAGCAAATGAAATCGACACCGGCGCTGCCTGCGCAGGGGTATGATCATGACAATTGTAATCTGGACGTGCTCCTAAATCGCGTTAGCGTAAAAAACGGGCGATTGGTTTTGCCCGATGGCATGAGCTATAAAATGCTGGTGCTGCCAAATCAACCAAAAATTAGCTATGCGGCTTTGCAAAAGCTTGCTGAGCTGGTAAACGGAGGGGCGATAGTTGTTGGTCCGCAGCCTGAGGCCCTGGCGGGTTTGATTTTAAATGCGGATGAAAATGCCAAAGCCAAAAAGCTGATTGCAGCGCTGTGGTCGCCGGCGGCAAAACGTCATATCATTAGCCACAAAACAGCTGCCGAGGTTTTGAAGGACATCAATCTGAAACCCGATTTTGAATATACCGGCCTGAGCGATGCCGGTGACATCGATTGGATACATCGCCGTGTTGCGGGTGCCGATATTTATTTCATTGCCAGCCGCTGGGACGCTAAAGAGAAATTGAACTGTACATTCCGCGTAAGCGGTAAACAACCGGAAATATGGGACCCCGTTACAGGTGAAGTGCGCACAGCTAAAGCATTTACCCAAAGCAATGGGCGCACAACGGTACCGTTAGCATTCGACCCACGCGGTTCTGTATTTGTGGTTTTCAGGAAGCCGATAGCAGCATCAGCAAAAGGGACACCTAAAACGAATTATCCGACTTACATTACCCAACAAATCATAAATGGCAAATGGGATCTGCACTTCGACCCGAAATGGGGCGGCCCGGCGAAAATTACGATCGATTCGCTAAAAGACTGGACCTCGTTCGATGATTATAACACGAAGCACTATTCGGGCACGGCCGTCTACAACAAAACATTCACCATAGCTAAAGCCGACGCCGGCAAGAAACTGGTGCTTGACCTGGGCGTGGTTCATGAAGAAGCAGTAGTAAAAGTAAACGGTATCGATTTGGGCGTGGTATGGGTCAAGCCTGCACGCATAGATATCAGCAGGGCAGTACATGCCGGTGATAACAAACTTGAAATCAAGGTGGTTAACTTATGGCCAAACCGATTGATTGGCGACGAGCCGCTGCCGCAGGAAAAACGCTTCACGCTTACCAATATCCACAAGTTTAGTAAAGACGCGCCGCTGCTGCCGTCAGGGTTAATTGGGCCGGTGAAATTGGAAGAGGCTAAATAAAATTATTATCGAACAATATGTTGGGGAGGACGATGCGTAACCTGATAAAAACCGGCCTCTGCTATATATTATGCTTTAGCCTTGGCGCGCATGCACAGCAACTGAAGCTGTCCAACAAAAACGCCACACGCGAGGCAAAAGCGGTATATCGCTATCTGCAAGCCATGTACGGCCACAAAATGCTGGCCGGACAAATGACGTCAAACTGGGGCTTTGATGAATTGAAATACCTGCAGGATTCGGTGGGTAAGCAGCCCGCTATTCGTGGCATGGATTTCATCGACAGCAATAAAAATGAAAAGGAAGTAATGTTTGCCGAGCAGTGGTGGCAAAAAGGCGGCATCCCGACCATCATGTGGCATTGGGGAGCGCCGTCTATCGGCAATGGTTATGAGAATTCGAAGAAAGAAGTCGATATCGATAAGATATTTGAACAAGGGACACCTGAAAACAAGGCTTTCTGGAAAGAACTTGATGAAAAAGCCACGCTGCTCGAAAAGCTGAATCATGACCACATCCCCGTGCTGTGGCGACCTTTCCATGAATTGAACGGCAGTTGGTTTTGGTGGGGAAAGAAAGGCCCGCAGCAATTTAAACGGCTTTGGACAACCATGTACAACTACTACGTGCATGAAAAACACCTGGACAACTTAATCTGGGTGCTTTGCTATGCCGACAAGCCCGACAGTGCCTGGTATCCCGGCCGGCAATATGTGGATATAGCCGGAGCGGACACTTACCAAACCGAAAAAAATATACCGCGACTAACGATGTACAATGGCGTTAAAACTATTGTGGGCGATAAGATGCCTATCCCCATGCATGAATGCGGCATACCGCCCGACCCTGAAAAACTATTTGCTGAGGGCGTAAAATGGTCTTGGTTTATGGAGTGGCACACTAATTTTTTGAGAAAGGCCCCGGTTGAGCAGTTGCGCAAGGTTTATAACAGCAACCTGGTAATTACGCTGGATAAAGTGCCCGATATTATGAAAGTTTATGGCCGAGACAGGTAATATTGGTAGATTAGTATTTGAACCAATTATTTTCCTGATGAAATACTTTAAACCTCTCGGTTGGTTGGCGCTGTTGTTTGTCGCACAGCTATCGTTTGCTCAAAAAGCCATGGTCAAATCGCCCGATGGTAATATTCGTTTCGAGCTGATGCTGACCAAAGAGCAGCCCGTTTATCGCGTTAGCTACAAAGGAAAGCCTATCATCAATAATTCCGGGCTCGGCCTGGCATTTAAAGATAGCGGTAATTTTGTGTCGAACCTGAAAATGCTGAAGCCGGTTTATAAGACTGCAGTAGAGCAGTATGATCTGGTGGTGGGCAAAACGAAGCACGTTAATAATGCTTACCGGGAAGCCATCATCCCCTTAATAGAAAGCAGCGGATGGAAGAGGTGCATTAATATCGTTGTCCGTGCGTTTAATGACGGTGTGGCTTTTAGATACGAGTTCCCGCAGCAAAAAAACTGGTCGGCCTATACATTGACGAACGAAAAGAGTGAGTTTAATGTAGCCGGCGATCCGCAATTGCAGATATTGTCATTTAAAAGATATGACAATGCTCATGAGGGCCTATACGAAAAAATGCCCTTGAGCAAATTGAAGGGAGACGCTCTGGTAGATATGCCGGCGTTGTTTGAGTTTCCTGATAAAGTTTATCTGGCTATAACCGAGGCCAATCTGCGCGATTATGCCGGTATGTATTTAGGCAGGCACGGCGACGGATTAATCAGTAAACTTTCGCCATTGCCGGGACAGACAGAGATAAAGGTAAAAGCGCTTATTCCTCATCATACCCCCTGGCGGGTTATGATGATCAGTGACCGGGTTGGTGCATTAATCGAATCGAACATTATCACCGACCTCAACGAGCCATCCAAGATCAAAGATGTTTCCTGGATAAAGCCGGGCAAAACCTCCTTCCACTGGTGGAACGGCGATGTAATGCCCGATACCTCATTTATGCCGGGCGTAAACATCGAGTTTAATAAATATTATATCGATTTCTGTTCACGCAATCATATCGAATACAGTTCGGTTATTGGCTATGGTGGTTTCGCCTGGTATAGTAATAACTGGCCGGGCTATGGTACACCGGGAACATACGCGGATGTAACCAAACCCGTAGGCTCGTTGGATATGCAGAAGGTTTGCGACTACGCAAAATCAAAAGGAGTGGGTATACATGTTTGGGTGCATTGGCAGGCCTTGTATCCGCAATTGGAGGCGGCTTTTACGCAATTTGAAAAATGGGGCATCAAGGGTATGATGGTTGATTTCCTGAATCGGGACGACCAGGAGATGGTCAAAATCCAGGAAGATATTTTGAAACATGCTGCCGCTCATCATCTGTTTATCCAATTTCATGGAGCCTACAAACCAACCGGACTGAGCCGTACTTACCCTAATGAGTTTACGCGCGAAGGCACATACAATTACGAAAACAATAAATGGCTGCCACACGGATTGCCACCTGAGCATGATCTGGATATTGCTTTTACAAGGTTGCTGGCTGGTCCGGCTGATTATCATTTGGGCGGGTTTCGCGCTGTGCCTCCGGCAGCGTTCAAAACTCATTTTATCCGTCCGTTGATGATTGGCACACGTTGCCATATGCTGGCAATGTACGTGGTGATGGAAAGCTATCTGGCCATGGTTGCCGATTATCCGGAGGCTTATGAGGGACAGCCGGGTTTTGATTTTGTGCGAAATGTGCCAACCGTTTGGGACGAAACCAGGGTGCTGAATGCCGAGCCGGGCCAATATCTCACTATAGCCAGAAAACATAATAATGATTGGTATATAGGCACCATCAATAACAGCGACAAGCGCACCCTAAAAATTTCGCTCAACTTTTTGCCTCCGGGTAATTACAGGGCCGAGTTATATCAGGATGCAGGTGACGTAGCTAAAATGCCGAATCATCTGACAGAGATTATAAAAACGGTATCGGCCAAAGATGTTGTTGATGTTATGATAGCATCAGGCGGGGGGCAGGCTATGCGCATCATGAAACAATAAAGCGAATAAATCGTACAAATTGCGTATAATAGCACTACTAACCTAGTCATAGTAATGCTTCAGGATGATGGTGCGTAATGATATGTCTAATGATAACTTTAACCTGGGATTGTTTTTTGATCTCTCGGTCGATTTGCTTTGCATTGCAGGCTATGACGGTTATTTCAGAAAAATCAATCCTGCCGTATCCAATTTACTAGGATACACCAATGAAGAATTATTTTCAAAGCCCATTGCCGATTTTATCCATCCGGACGACAAGATAGCCACCGCGGCTCACAGGCTTAATATAACCAACGGCAGTATACCACTACTCAATTTTGAAAACCGGTATGTAACTAAATCGGGCGAAATTGTGTGGCTGTCATGGACCTCAATGCCTGTCGATAACGAACAAATGGTATATGCTATCGCCAAAAACATCACACACAAAAAGAAACAAGAAGAAGATCGGAATCTTTTGATTAAAAACCTCACGGATGTGAACAGCGACTTGAAGAGGCTCAACTATACCGCCTCACATGATCTGCGCGCACCGGTGACTAACCTGTTAGCTGTTTTTGATTTATTGGATGGTACCGAAAACTCAGATGATGAACTGCGTGAGTTTATTGACCATCTGCGCATGGCTACCAATAATCTGAAGGCAAAACTCGACAAATATGTTGATGCATTGGTTGAAAGAACTACGGCACCGGTTGCAGCCGAACTGGATATGAATCAGGTTTTGAATAATGTAATGGGTTCACTGCGTTCGCTGATTAATGGCTCGCGCGCAACTATTGAGGTGGATTTTAGCGCATTTAGCCGGATTCAATTCAATGAAAGCCACCTGGAAAGTGTTTTTCTGAATTTGATAACCAACGCCATTAAATATGCTAAGCCGGGTGAAGCGCCACAAATTTCCATAAGCACGCAAAGGTTAGAGGGTGTCGATCAATTAAAATTTTCTGATAAAGGTTTGGGCTTTGATATGGATAAAGTGAAAGATAAACTATTTGGCTTCCATCAAAAATTTCACAATAATTCTGATGGTAAGGGGATAGGCCTATACCTGATTCATAGCCATATTACCGACGCGGGCGGCAGCGTAGCTGTAGAAAGTAAAGTTAACGAGGGAACAACGTTCACCATATCATTTAGCCCTTCTGCCACTTCCGGCAGTTAACTTTGCTACTTAAAATCTGACAGAAAAATATTATTTCATTTTTATTTTGCAGAATTAAACGAGACGTCTATATTTGCAGTCCCAAAACGATGGGAGCATAGCTCAGCTGGTTCAGAGCATCTGCCTTACAAGCAGAGGGTCACAGGTTCGAATCCTGTTGCTCCCACAGAAAAGCCCTTTAGAGATAATCTGAAGGGCTTTTTTATTTCCCGGGCAATTTCAACGCAGAATTTACTCTTTAAGGTTTTCTTGATTTCTTATAACTTGCAGTTATGAGGCTGTATCTGGAATAGATACCAGCACTATATGTAATGATTCGTAAATTAATAGTTAGACAATTTTTAACCGGCGTTTTACTTTTAGGCAGCGTTAGTTTTACATTCGGACAATCCAAATGGTCGATTGTAAGTTCGGACTTAGTATTTACAAATCCTCCATTTAAGAATTGCCATGCTTCTACTATAGTTGAAACTAAAACCGGGCAGCTTTTGCTGGCCTGTTTTGGGGGGACCCAAGAAGGAAAAAATGATGTAGCTATTTGGCAAGGATATATTGGTATCGATGGAAAGGTACAGCCTAAAGAAATCGCAAATGGTGTTATTAATGATTCTCTTCGTTATCCGAGTTGGAACCCAGTCCTCTTAAAAAAAGCGATGGCGAAATAATTTTGTTTTACAAGGTTGGGCCTAACCCACGAGAATGGTTTGGTATGTACAAAACCTCCAATGATAATGGAGCCACCTGGTCTGATTCAGTTCATTTGCCCAAAGGTATTTTAGGACCGATTAAAAACAAGGCAGTTCAGCTTCGGGATGGAACAATACTATGCCCTTCAAGCGTCGAAATGCCTAATGGACATTGGAAGGTGTTTATAGAAAAGACCGACCAACACTTAAATAATTGGGAATCTATCCCTGTGGATACAGGCTCAAAATTTGATGTCATTCAACCAAGTATTTTATTTTACGGAAACAAGAAATTACAAATACTTTGCAGGAGTAAACAAGGTGTCGTAATCCAGGCAAAATCTAATGATAATGGTAGGTCGTGGTCGTTGCTATCAAAAACAGCGCTACTTAATCCAAACTCAGGTACTGATGCGGTAACCTTGAAAGATGGAAAACAGTTAATAGTATATAATCCGGATATGCCGGGAAAAAACTGGTGGAATGGACGAGCCACATTAAGAGTAGCCATATCAACAGACGGCGAAAAGTGGGAAGATATATTGGAACTTGAACATGGAACCAAAGAAGAATTCAGTTATCCCGCAATAATTCAATCAACGGATGGATTGATACATATTACTTACACTTATGACCGGAAAAACATCAAGCATGTGGTAGTTAGAAATAATAATTAAAAAATATTTTTACTTATTTATAATAATTTAGAAAAGAAAAATTAAAGTGTAAGCAGAGGGTTGGGGGTTCGAGCCCTGCCGTCGTCACAAAAAGCGCCCTGAGCTGATCTGAAGGGCTTTTTTTTATGCCCTTTGTTTCGGTTATTGCCGGGTGCAGCTATATAAAAGTTCCGGTGACCTCATAAAATGATAAAACAAAATATGCGCATCTTCGTTTAAGTGTGGAAAATACCCCTTTATGATTAAATATACCCTTATTGCTCTTACTTCTCTCTTTTTGATAGTTACAATGGTTAAGGCTCAAGGAGCCTCTACTAAATCGGCCAGAATGGTGGCAACAGCGGCAAAAAAAGATACGGCCGGCAAACAAGATACTGTAAAACATAAAAAAGCATCCTTAAAAGTAGGTTTAACTTACAGTAACAACACGGTTTGGTTGGCCCGAACGGATAGTGTTGCCATACCCAATTACGGTGTTGGGTTAACTTACACGTTAAAGTCAGGTCTATTTTTCTCCGGATCAGTTAGTTATGTACCCAGCCGCCAATTTGATAAAATTGATGCCGGCAATTTTGAAGCGGGATATAATTTTGATGTAAATAACTTAAGCGGAAGTATCGCAGTATCAAAATATGTCGCAGCCTTTAACAGCACGCAAGTAATATCCGCTTTAGATGCTTCGGTGGGTGCGGGATTGAGCTATAATCTGTTTGATATAATTACGCCTTCAGTTCATGCTGACTATGCTTTGGTTAAATCAAACGGAAACGACTTTATGCTTAGCGGCGGCCTGAGCCATGAGTTTGACTTTGAAAAAGTATTTGCTCCAAAAGACAACTTAAGTATCGAACCCAAATTTGAGATGATTGCAGGCTCACAAAATTTCCTGTCAACCTACTACACTTTAAAAAAGAACAGCGCAGTTCAGCGCCAGCTACACAAGAACGGAAACGGTAAAGGAAAGGGGGCGACTACCACCACCACAACAACTACCACTACCACCACAAGCAACCCGGTAACTACAAATAACAATAAATTCCAGACACTGGCCTATGAATATACATTGCCAATTGGTTATAGCTGGAAAAAAGTAGGGTTTTCTTTTACTCCAGCCTATGCGGTGGCTGTACATCAAATAACTGACGATGGCACTACTACAACGTACCAGCCTAACTCATCTGTATTTTACTTTCAGATCGGACTGTCGTATACTTTTTAATAGGTACCGCTGCGTACAGGTTACGAAATAGTGGCTAAAGCAAAATAGTCATAGCGTACAAATGCCTAGCGAATACTGTGGGCACAAAAGGCCTTTATGGTAGGATACATAGCTTTTTCTGACAACTGTTTATAAACGCAATAAGGTTTCCGGATTGTTAATATAATCTCAATATCTGAACATGGTGTTAATCTTCAGTTAATGCCATGTTCGCTACCTAAACAATAAAGAAATAATCATATTTATCTGTGCAAATAATATTTGCGAGCGGCCTCAAACAGCTATCGAATGTCTTAAGTATTAGAATGATAAAACAGTTATTGTTAATTTCTAAATTCAAATAAATTAATAACTTTATCGCACGTTGCTTATCACATGAAACTAATTTCATTTTCTCTTTTAGCTTTTTTTATTTTGATTCAATGTTCTTGTATATCATATAAAAAGGTTCCTTATTTTCAAAATTTACCCTCAAAGTCTGACACAATAGAAAATATTGACAATTATAAAGCCATTGTAATACAAAAGAATGATGTACTTAATATAACTGTTACTAGTTTAAATCCGGAGGCTTCCGCTGTATTTAATCCGCCGGTTACCAATAATCAAACCGGTACTACCAATAACGTTGCAGCAATTGGGTACATGGTTGATCAAAAAGGGCAAATACAGCTGCCATATATTGGCGACTTGAAGGTCGAAGGTTTAACAACATCTGAAGCCAAGAACTTAATAAGAGAAAAGCTGGTTAATTATTTATTAGAGCCTGTAGTAAAACTATATATTAATAATTTTAAGATTGGTGTTTTTGGTGGGGTTAACGCTCCCGGTATTTTTCAGGTAAGTAGTGAGCGTATTACTATAATTGACGCGCTGATCTTGGCCGGCGATTTAAAAATAAGCGGCAAGCGTAACAATGTTGTTTTGGTAAGAGAAATAGATGGAAAACGTAAGTTTGTACATTTTGACCTAAACTCTAAATCAACTTTCAGCTCCCCATATTTCTATTTAAGACCCAATGATGCAATATATGTGCAACCCGGAACTGCACTCGAACAACGGGACAATATTTTTTCCAACGTGGGCATAGTTACTTCGTTAATTTCAATTATATCTGTTATTCTAATATTTACAAGAAAATAGCCTCAGGCCATGTCCGATTTTTCTAATACAACTTCACAGAATAATGATTTTGTAATAAAACAGCCAATCAATATACAAGAAGTAATACGCAAGTATTTATTTCACTGGCCTGTTTTTATATTATGTATCTTCCTTTCTGTAGGTATTATGTTTATTTATCTCAGATATACACCCGAAGTATATAATGTAAAAGCCACGCTACTTATAAAAGACGCTAATCAAAATAATTCAAACCAGGCAAATAATCAGCTAAACACCTTTGTTAGTAAGCAAGAACCTCAAAATGAGATGGAAATTTTGGGCTCAAAAATGGTGATGAAGCAAGTTGTATCTGATTTAAATTTAAATATTACTTATAAAATAAAGGGATGGGCTTATAATACAGAGCTATATAACAACAGGCCATTTAGTGTTGTTTTTGCGGATAAAAGCAGAATAACCAATGCAAATTGGGAAATAAAGATTATTGACCCCAATACGTATCAGATTTTAATAGTCCATTCAAATACGACATTAAGAGGACGTTTTGGCGTTAAAGAGATTACACCTTTCGGAGATTGTTATATAAAAAAAAACGAGGGGTTTCCTGCATACCTGGGCAAAACAATGTATGTATCTTTCATTGATCAGGAAGATGAGGCTAACGCAATATTAAAGCGGTTAATATTATCTTTAGGAACAGGCGCTTCAAGCACCATTAATCTAAGCTTAAATGATGAAATACCTCAACGGGGTAAAGATATACTCAATGATCTGATAGCAGTATATAACGAAGCTTCTATCACCGATAAAAATCAGGCAATAAAAAACTCCATTCGTTTTATCAATGAGCGGCTTGCTTTAATAGGGAAAGATTTGGATTCAGTGGAAAAAGATGAAGAAAATTATAAAACAAGCCATGGGATAATTGAAGTGTCATCAAAGGCATCACAATATGAGGAAGGGGTTAAGGAGAATGATAGCAAATTAAATGAGGTTAACCTTCAATTAGGCAGTTTAGAGGCAATAACCCATTTTGTAAGCAATAATAAGGGTACCGATAGTATCCCCTCTATGATCGGCATCAATGATCCGATAATATTAAATTTAGTTAATCAACTGGGCTCGCTCCAAGCTCAGCGCGAACAGCTTTTAGCAACAACCGGCCCGGCTAATCCGATAGTTAAGAGTAAGGATAAAGAATTAAGAAAGGTTAATACCGCATTAATCAATTCCGTCAACAATCTGCATTCCTCATTAAATCGGACTAAGAATATGCTTGCGGCAAATAGCTCAAAGTTTTCGGGCTTGATTCGTACGATACCCCAGGAAGAAAGAGGATTAGTGTCAATTCAAAGAGATAAAACGATAAAAGAAAACCTTTATATATTATTATTACAGAAAAAAGAAGAGGCTGCCCTTTCCTCAGCCGAAACAATATCCGGAAGCAGGATTGTTGAACCACCATATAGTTTAAAGAATCCTATTTCACCCCAAAAAGGAACATTATACCTGTTTTCAATCATAATCGGAGTATTTGTTCCGATACTTTATGTGTTTAGTAAAGACTCACTAAATAATAAGGTAATAAACCGTAAAGATATTACAGACAGGACTTCTGTGCCCATTATCGGTGATATCATGTATAGGGACAGTTTATCGCCGATTGTCATAAACAATAATAGCCGAAGCATTATTGCCGAGCAATTTCGTAGCGCCCGCACCAATTTGCAAGCGGTATTCTATAACCAAAAAGAGTCGAAGGTTACTCTTTTTACCTCAAGTATGCCGGGCGAGGGTAAAAGTTTCGTATCCAGCAATATAGCGGTATCTTTAGCTATTACTAACCGCAAAACGGTAATTATTGAATTGGATCTTAGAAGGCCAAAGGTAAGCCAATATATGAAGCAAAATTCAAAAGTTGGTTTGAGCAATTATCTGATTGGCGAGGCTAACAAGGAAGATATCATACAGCCGTCGGAGATTGATCCAAATTTGTTTTTAATAGGTGCAGGCATGATACCCCCCAATCCTGCTGAACTCCTGGAGCAACAACGCATGGACGATTTGATTGATTGGTTAAAACAGGAATTTGCCGAAATAATTATAGATACCCCTCCGGTAGGTTTGGTTACAGATGCCCTCGTGTTAAGCAGATTTGTTGATGTTTCTATTTATGTGGTGAGACATGGCGTGAGTTTAAAAAAACAAATCAACGCTATCGAAGAATTACGACAAAATAAAAAGTTTCCGAGGTTAAATATTGTTTTAAATGGAGTGGAAACTGATGGCCGTTTTGGTTATGGATACGAAACAGCCTATGGCTACGGTTATGGAGGAAAAGGTTACCACGGGTCTTATTATGCAGAGGAAACTCTCGGAAACAAGCCATTTAGTATTTCGGCTGTCGTCCGGGATTTCTTAAAAAAGTTTTAAATGTGTTATGAGATATAATCTACTGTCGCAAAAAATTGGCATTGTCGGATTAGGGTACGTTGGCTTACCACTTGCTGTAGAGTTTGCAAAATATTATACGGTATTTGGGTATGATATAAAAAAAAGCAGAATAGAACAACTTAAAGCCGGTTACGATTCTACGCTTGAGGTCTCTGAACAGGAGCTATTTAATGCGTTACAGCATTCCAATAATAAAAACGGGTATTTACAATTTACCAATTATGCAGATGATTTAAAGGATTGTTCTATTTATATTATTACCGTACCCACGCCAGTTGATAAATATAATCGCCCTGATTTGACGCCGCTCTTCAAAGCGAGTGAAGTAGTCGGTAAAGTATTAAAAAAAGGAGATATAGTAATCTATGAATCAACTGTTTATCCCGGGGTAACAGAAGACGAGTGCGTTCCTATACTGGAACAAATTTCGGGATTGCGATTTAATGAAGATTTTTTCTGCGGGTATTCTCCTGAGAGAATTAACCCTGGCGATAAAGAACATACACTAGCCAAAATATTAAAGATCACATCGGGCTCTACACCAGAAACAGCACAGGTAGTAGATGAATTGTATAAAACTATTATAACTGCCGGAACGCATTGCGCCCCCACGATCAAGGTCGCTGAAGCCGCAAAGGTTATTGAAAATGCCCAACGGGACATTAACATTGCTTTCGTAAATGAGTTGGCTAAAATATTTAATAGTTTAAATATTGACACAAATGCTGTTTTGGAAGCCGCCGGCACCAAGTGGAATTTTTTGAAATTTAAACCAGGTTTAGTTGGCGGACATTGTATAGGTGTAGATCCGTATTATTTGGCACAAAAAGCACAAGAAGTAGGTTATCATCCGGAAATCATTTTGGCTGGACGGCGGCTAAATGATGGAATGGGGGCCTATGTGGCTGACGAAGTAGTTAAGCTTATGCTGCATAAGCGTATAAATATTATTGGTAGTGAATTGCTTATTTTAGGTTTTACATTTAAAGAGAACTGTCCTGATGTTCGTAACACAAGAGTGGTTGATATTGTAGAGCGCTTAAAATCATATCACGTTACTGTGTCCATTCATGACCCATGGGCAGATTGTGATGAGGTGTTGGATAAATATAACATAGAATGTCAAAATACCTTGTCATCAGATCGCAAATTTGATGGCATAATAGCGGCGGTAGCACATAGCAATTTTACGGAACTCAATCTTAAGGATTACTGTAAAAGCGAAGCAGTAATTTATGATATCAAAGGAATGTTGCCTAAAGAAATGGTAGATGGGCGGCTTTAATAATTAAAATAAGGATTTATTTATTGGTTATCTATTGCATATAAAACATACCCCTATAAACAAATGAACAATACCCCTGCAAACAAAATGTACAATACACCCTACCATAGCGAGGATATAAAAAAATATGCCTTTCTTATAACCGGAGGGGCCGGCTTTATCGGGTCAAACCTTGTTGAATATTTGCTTCTATATGGGGCAAAGAAAGTACGAGTATTAGACAATCTGTCTACAGGCTTTTATAAAAACCTGAAAGAATTTGAAAATAACCCGGCATTTGAATTTGTAGAGGGTGACATACGCGACCTGTCTGTATGCAAAATGGCATGTCAGGGGATTGATTACGTATCTCATCAGGCTGCGCTTGGGTCGGTTCCACGGTCAATTACAGACCCAATAACCACCAATGAAGTTAATATCAATGGATTTTTAAACATGCTGGTTGCTGTGAAAGAAACAGGTGTAAAACGAATGATATATGCGGCATCATCGTCTACTTATGGAGATAGTAAGGTATTACCCAAGCAGGAAGATCATATAGGCAAACCGCTTTCTCCCTATGCAGTTACCAAATATGTTAATGAATTATATGCTGCAGTTTTTGCAAAAACGTATGGAACAGATAGTATTGGCTTAAGATACTTTAATGTATTTGGGCCAAAACAAGACCCGCATGGCGCATATGCCGCGGTAATACCATTGTTTGTGAAGGCAGTAATAAGTGGAAAACAGCCGGTAATTAACGGAGACGGTTCGCAAACAAGAGATTTTACTTTTGTTGAAAATGCAGTACAAGCCAATATCAAAGCAATGTTAACAAATGAGAAACCTCTACATTCTGTATATAATGTTGCCGTAGGTGAGCGGATCTCTCTTAATGACCTTTGGACATTATTAACAACTATGACTGGTTCAGATCCGGGGGTGGTTTATGGTCCGTCAAGAGCTGGCGATATTAAAGACTCTTTGGCAGATATATCGCGCATTACTGAAACCTTAAAATATGTTCCCGCCTATAACTTAAAGCAAGGCTTAGCCGTTACTTTTGATTGGTATAAAAGTCAGCATATTAAATAATATTACCGCTAATCATAATGAATACAGTTATCGACGATAATTTTGATGAAAAGGCAGAATGGGATGAAATTATTCAGCCTCATACTCACCTGCTCGACCTCCCATTGAAAGAGGTCTGGCGTTATCGTGATTTGCTGTTTCTTTTAGTAAAGCGTGATTTTGTAGCCACGTACAAACAAACGATATTGGGCCCAATCTGGTTTTTTTTGCAACCCATTCTCACCACACTTACTTTCACCCTCATTTTTGGACGCATAGCCAAAATATCAACAGATGGTATGCCCATGTTATTATTTTACATGGCCGGTATTACCCTATGGAATTATTTTTCTGAATGTATCAACCGCACAGCTACAGTTTTTAAAGACAACGAGGCCGTTTTTGGTAAGGTTTATTTTCCGAGGCTAGTGATGCCATTGTCTATAGTAATATCCAACTTGGTAAAGTTATGCATCCAATTTTCTTTGTTTCTGCTTTTTTGGATTTATTATATTGTAACAGGTAACGCCGTACATCCCAACATGGCTATATTACTCACTCCCATATTAATTATTATTATGGGTGGGCTTGGATTGGGTTTTGGGATGATTATATCGGCAATGACCACGAAATATCGTGACCTGTCTTTTTTGCTCACTTTTGGTATCCAGTTGTTGATGTATGCAACTCCCGTAATTTATCCGTTATCATCAATCAGTGGTAAATACAAATGGTTAATTGTGGCTAACCCCATGTCGTCGGTCATTGAGACCTTCAGATATGCTTTTTTGGGAAGCGGAGTGTTTAATTGGAGTGGATTAAGCTATAGCGCCGGATTTATGATAATTATAATGGCATTAGGTACGATTATTTTTAATAAGGTCGAAAAGTCATTCATGGATACAGTATAATTATATGTACAGATGAGTACTGTTATAAAAGTAGAGAATTTAGGTAAACAATATCGTTTAGGAGAAGTTGGCACAGGCACGCTTAGCCATGATCTTAACCGTTGGTGGGCTCGTATGCGTGGTAAGGAAGACCCGTTTGCAAAAATTGGTGAAGCGAATGACCGTACACGTAAAGGCCAGAGTGAATATGTGTGGGCGCTGCAGGACATAAATTTTGAAGTAAAGGCCGGCGAAGTATTAGGTATTATCGGCCGAAATGGAGCCGGTAAATCAACCTTGTTAAAAATACTTTCTAAAGTTACCAAGCCCAGTACGGGGCAAATTAAAACTCGCGGCCGTATCGCATCTCTCTTGGAGGTTGGTACCGGATTTCACCCCGAAATGACCGGTCGGGAGAATGTGTATCTTAATGGCGCTATCATGGGGATGACCAAAAGCGAGATCACCCGAAAGTTTGATGAAATTGTTGATTTTGCTGGCGTTGAGCGCTACATTGATACACCGGTAAAACGGTATTCATCAGGGATGTACGTGCGTCTGGCCTTTGCCGTTGCAGCACATTTGGAGCCCGAGATATTGATAGTTGATGAAGTATTGGCAGTTGGCGATGCGGAGTTCCAAAAAAAGTGCCTGGGAAAGATGAAGGATGTAAGTGTAAATGATGGAAGGACGGTGTTGTTTGTGAGTCATAATATGGCAGCGGTTTCTGCTCTTTGCAATACAGGTCTCCTTTTAAAAAATGGGGGCATATGTGCCCTCGGCGAAATTCAGAACATCATCAGCATATATTCAAAAATAGGCAATGGCATAGGTGGCCAAACAATAGATGAAAGTGCACCCAACCCCGGACAAAAATTAAAAATACGAAGTGTTCGGGTTATTAATGAGCTTGGGGATGTTTCGGCACACATCGATAATGCTTATCGAGCATTTATCGAATTAACCTTTGAGGTTTTAAAAGAAGGTCGAGGCTATGATGTTAGCATTGAATTGGTACATACCGGTTACGGAACCATTTTTGGCAGCACATTGAAAGATGTGGATCCTGCTGCAAATGATGGTAACATTTTTATAAAAGGAATTTACACATATAAAGTTGCTTTACCGGTAGACCTACTTAGAGCGGGTGATTATATTATAAACGCGGCAGGTGCAGTTCCAAAAGTTGAAATGCTGGATGAATATAAATATGAAACATATTTCTCATTAACAGACTCAATAAGTCCCGTTGCAACGACCACAGAGGGGAGAAGAGGTGCTATTTTGCCGGTATTAAATTGGGAGCGCGTTTAGTATGAAAGATATAATAAAGGAGATATTCGCATATTTTGGATTAAAAATATCTAAATTAAATACCGAAAATCCAATTTTGAAAAATGTATATCAAACAGACTTTGAACAAACTGTATTAATTTCTTATTTAAGAGCGCCGTTTTTAACTGATATGATTTATTCTCATACAAATTATACAGAATGTAAAACCGCCGCTGATATTTTTAATGAATTAGGCTTTAAAGTTGATGTTATAGAATTCACAAATGACGACTTTGAAATAAATTTTTCAGATTATAACGTCATTTATGGATTTGGATGTCCTTTTGAACGTGCATTTTTCTCTTCTCATGCCGAAAAGCTAAAAAAAGTTATGTATTCGACAGGATGTAACGCCTTTTATGCTCACAACAAGTCAGCATTACGGGTATACGAGATGTATCATAAAACACGGCTATTAATGCCTCAATCTTCAAGAGTTGTTGATTATTTCTGGACGTTTCAATACATTAATTCGGATCTGATAATAGCGCTTGGAAATGATTTTGTAGCTAATACATACAGAAAGACTAACCCGTCGATAAAAGTAGTGTCTGTTAATGCTTTTTATTTCGATGTTTTTGATATAGAAATTCAAAAAAAGGAATTTGAAACGGCCAGGAAAAATTTTTTGTGGTTCGGAAGTGGCGGCTTATTACATAAAGGGTTAGATGTTGTCATAGATATATTTGCTAAACGTCCCGATATTAAATTACATATTTGTGGGGCATCCAAGCACGAGGAAAAATTTTGGGAGCACTATAGACCAGTTATTAATGCATGTCAAAACATAACTGATTATGGTTTCATAGATATCTCATCCAATACGTTTAAAGACATTATGTTAACTTGTGGAAGCTTTATTTTTCCTACTGTAAGTGAAGGTGGGGCTCCCTCTGCATTAAATGTTATGGCAAACGGAGGGTTAATCCCCATTATATCAGAAGGGGCTGGTATAGATATAAATGAATTTGGGTATGTTTTTAAAGAAATTAATGAGGATTCGATCATTGAGCAAATTGACAAGGTATTAAGTATGGATAGAGATGATTTTTTTACAAAAGCTACGCTTTGTAAAAAAGCGATCCGATCCAATCATAATTATATGCGTTATAAAGAAAATTTAAAAAACGCGATTTGTTATATAATATAGATTTAGCAGCTATTTAAAAGCGAAGAGTACCGATGACCTAATTCTTAAGATTATGGGAATACGGAGAGATTTACGTCAATTAACTAAGAAAACATTCTACACATGGCATATTCTATTGATTATTTTAAAAAGCTCGCTTTATTAAGTATAAAGTTCATTGATAACCTGCCTGTGCAGTTGACCCCTCAGCCGCTAGAATTCACTTTGACTAAATTAAGTGCAGCAATCGACGAAAGTCGTGCCGAGCAGATACTGAGTTTCAAGGGCTTAGAACAACTTATTAGCCGATCGAAAAAGTCGATATGTACTCCCGGCCTTAACACGATCGGAATGTTAACAGACCGGTTTACTATTTTAATAATAAGAGAATGGTGTATAAGAAATAAAACCAAGAATAAGGAAAAAGCCGATATCTTGTTCCGGACGCAAACCATGGAAATAATCAAGGCTATGGAAGAAGCAAGTGTGGGTTACTCTTCGTTAAATAGCAAAATAACAAAAATAAAAGCCAGTGCAACTGCAGAATGTTGGGAAGAGGCCTTTTTTGGATTATTGTCTACCAATCTCTTGTTATGGGAGTCTCAAGAGGTGTTATATATAAAGGATATTCAATCCCTGCCATCAGAAGAAATTAGAGATTATATAAAATGGTTTTCATATGGCAATATATTGAGAAACGAGTACATAGAAGCCTGTGAAAATATGTATTGGAATAAATTTAATAATTCGAAATGAAAGTTGCCATAGTTGGTGCCGGTATTTCAGGTGTTTCATTTGGCCGGATATTAAATGAAGATGCAGAGGTTACCATTTTTGAACAAAAAGCACATATAGGCGGCCTTATTAGTTGTGAACGGGTAAATGGTTATTTATATCATCGAGTGGGTGGGCATGTTTTTAATTCCAAAAACCAGCAGGTGCTTGATTGGTTTTGGAAGTTTTTTGACAAAGATACTGAGTTTATAAAAGCTAAGCGCTTAGCCAAAGTATATATTAATGGTAAGTTTATTGGATATCCAATAGAGGACCACTTATTTGAATTCGACAACGATACGTTAAAGAAAATTATAAGTGAGTTGTTATTGTTAAAAACGCATAGAAACGTATCGAATTTCGAAGCATTTCTTAAAAGCAACTTTGGTGAAACATTATATCGGCTTTATTTTCAGCCATATAATGAAAAAATATGGAACGTTGATCTATCTTCTGTCCCATTGGAATGGTTGGAAGGAAAATTGCCAATGCCCAAACTTATTGATGTGTTTTTAAATAATATTTTGCGGCATGAAGAAGATGATATGGTGCACTCCTTTTTTTTCTATCCGATCAATCATGGGTCTCAATTTATTATGGACAGACTTGCAAATGGCCTTACGATCAACAGAGGTTGTATGATTAATAATATTGCAATAGATGATGAAAACAAAGTCTTTATTAACGGAATAGGTCCCTATGATAAGATGATATATACTGGCGACGTAAGAAAATTGCCTGAATTAATGGGAGATGACTTTCCTTCAGACTATACAAGCGTTTTATCTTTACAATCCAATGGAACAACAAATGTTTTATGCTTGTGCGACTGGAACGATCTATCGTGGTTATATATCCCTGAGAAAAAATTTAAAGCGCATAGAATTATCTATACTGGAAATTTTTCGAAATCAAATAATATTCAAGGTGGACGAACGTCCTGCACCGTTGAGTTTTCGAATTTTGTAACCAAGGAAGAGGCTATTGAAGAAATAAAAAAGCTGCCGGGTAATTTAGAATTTGTTGCATATAACTATGAGCCAAATTCATATGTTATCCAAGACAAAAAAACAAGGGAGATAATTAATGAATTGAAAGAGTTTCTCTGTTTAAAAAATATTTATTTACTTGGAAGATTTGCTGAATGGGAATATTATAACATGGATAAAGCTATAGAATCCGCTTTTTCGCTAGCAAAAAAACTCAATCTCAGCGCCAATTAAATACTATGGAAAATTTGATTTCATCGTTTTATAAGCAATTTGAGATAAAAAAGTTACGTCATATAGCCGCTTTTTCTTATAACATATTAGTTCGGTATAATAAATTGTCAGCCAAAAATTTCTTATTGGTTTTGAATAATTTATTAATTAAACCTGCTGATGAAACAGTACTAAGGTCATTATACCCTATCGACGAATGTGAGCTTTGTTTAGTGTGTCCTGCTGGTATTGGAGATACATTGATTACCGCGGGCCTTGTACATGCTATTAAGGAACGATATCAAATTGTTAAGGTGATGCTGTTAGTAAAATCGAACCATGCTCACATCGGGGATATTTTTCAATCTATAGATCGCGTTTGCGTGCTTGACGATAAAATCACGTTTGTTAATAAACATGATAATTCTTTCGCCCTAAAAAATCAACAGTTAGCCCCTAATAATTATTTTTTCGCGCATTTTGAAAATTATAATATTCCACATTTATTGGGATATAAAAACATTAACTTATTTGATAGTTATAAGGCTCTATTTAAACTTGGTTTTGACATTAGTCTTGAAACTCCAATAGCCTTGGACGGCAATAAAGAATGTGATTTAGATATATTTAAAGTTCATAATATAAGACCCGGTCGAACGGTGTTATTGGCTCCTGTGGCCAATTCAGTTAAGTTATTGTCAAACGATTTTTGGCTTTCCGTTTGCAAAACATTAAAAAGCAGGGATTACGATATTGTATTAAATTCTTACTCTGGAACAGAGATATTAAATCCTTATGTTACACGAATAGATTTACCATTAAAATATCTAGCTAAATTTTCAATAACGGCAGGCAAAGTAATAGCATTGCGAAGTGGTTTATGCGATTTTCTATCACTTTATCCAGTAGATATGACAGTTTTATATCCATCGATAATTTGGTACAGTGGTAAATTAATTGATGGGTCGGGATTAACAAATATGGGTTTTTCCAATAGAGTGGCAGAATTTGAAATTGATCCTGATTCTGTTGAATCAAAAGAGTTCCTTAATTATCTTTCTAATTTTTGATGTTGAAAATTAATATTAAATATTTAGCGACTTCTTTCCGACATGTTTAGATGAGATTGACTATTATTACAATTAATCTAAATAACGCAGCGGGGCTTGCACGTACTATTGAAAGTATAGCAAATCAGACTTTTACAGATTATGAACACATAGTTATTGATGCCGGCTCAACAGATGGCAGCAAAGAAATAATTAAGCAAAATACTCAATTATTTAGCTATTGGGTTAGTGAGAAAGATGCCGGAGTTTATAACGGTATGAATAAAGGAATTGCTAAAGCGAAAGGAGAATATTGTTTTTTTCTAAATAGTGGTGATTGGTTAGTAAATGAACGTGTTTTAGCAAATATTGATAATTACTTAAGCTCCGATTTTGATATTGTCTATGGAAATCTTATTAAAATAAATCCGGCTACGAGGAAAGAGACAGAGTGTAAATATCCTGAAAAACTTACATTTAATCATTTTTATATTCACACGTTACCACACCAAGGAAGTTTTATAAAAACATCCTTATTCTCTGAAATAGGGATGTATAGCGAAGAATATAAGATTGTTGCTGACTGGGCTTTTTTTGTTTTGGCAATTTGTAAATTCAATAAATCATTCAAATATATTGACATGGCTATTAGTTATTTTATACTAGACGGACTGGGGTCAGTTGAATCGAATTGGGAGAATGTTAAGTCAGAAAGAAAACATTTTCTTGAACAACATTTTTCTATATTAATAGAAGATTATAAGGACTATAATAGCATTAAAAATTTAAAAATATTAAAATATTGGGTGTCATTCAGAAATACGATCCTTTATGCGCTACTTAAAAAATTGAAAGGGGCCTGATGGTATCTATATTAATGCCAGCCTATAATACGGCGCCGTTTATATCAGAAGCAATAAAAAGTATACTGACACAAACCTTCACCGATTTTGAACTGCTTATAGCCGACGATGCTTCAACAGATGACACTTTTGAAATCGTACGGACTTTTTTAGAAAAGGACATAAGAATAAAAGTTTTTAAGCACCCCGAAAATCTTGGGTTTGTTGGAAATAAAAACTTCCTTTTGCAGCAAGCATCGGGCGATTATATTGCCTGGCAAGACAGTGATGACATTTCCTATCCTGAAAGAATTAAAGTGCAGATGGATGCTATTACTACTTTTAATGTAGAAATAGTTGCCACTAATTTAAATAGAATAAGATATGTTGAAAATAATTGGGTAGAAGAAAAAAAAAATAAAAGCAGTGACTGCTCGTATTTGATCAAAAAACCCGTATCTAATTATCCATTCATGTTTGCTACACTTCTTTTTTCTCGTAAAGTGCTTGATGCCTCAGGGTGTTTTAACCAATATTTTAACGGGTTGCTTGGTGAAGATTTTTATTGGACCATGAAAGCGAATACGGTATTCCCTATTTATTATATTGATCAAACATTATATGGGTATCGAGTAAATTATAATTCTACAACGAATACTTTTAATGAACGTAAATTGATTATGCCCGTAGTCTTAAATAAATTATTTACTCAATATGAATCGACTCACACTGATTGGCTTGAACAGGAAAAATATGAAGATATTAGAGTTTTTGAAAATCAATTGTTAAACGACTGGAAGCATATGTCAGAGCAATACCGAATATGGTCAGCAAAAGCTGTTGATAGTGGGGACTTTGTACAGGCAAAGATATTCTTAATTAAAGCTTTTATAGCTTGGCCGTTAAATGTAAAATCGCTAAGAACGGTTTTTTATTATTTAAGAATCCTTAGTAAAAAATATTTAATAAACATATAACTAATATCAACTATAAGACAGCAATGAAAATACTTCTTGCTACTGAAACGTTACACCCGGGAGGTGCTGAGGCTTTTGTGCTTAGATTAGCAGATGCGTTACAACATAACGGGCATCAGGTTACAATATTTAGTTTCTATAAAAACTATTATAATAAAGGTTTTCACTTTGCCAATGCTCCGCAATCAAAGGTGGTTCACGCTAAAATACCATTTGCTCCGTTTTTTCAAAAACTTGATGGGTTGTTTAGACGGTTAAACATCGATATTGGCTTTGTGGATTTCTGTATAAAATATTCATTAAAAAAAATCATGCTGGCTAGCCAGGCCGACATAATTCATAGCCACTTGTTTAAAACAGATAGGTTATGCCTTTCCGTTGCATCTAAATTGGGGGTTCCGGTAATTGCAACTATGCATGGAGATTATCTTCATTTTTTTAAAAATAATCGCTTGGGAATTCCTATATCTATCCTCAACTATTCTTCTAAAATAAAAGAGACCCTTGATGGTTTAAATCAATTGGTGTGCATATCAAGTGAGCAAATGGATTTCTTTCGCGAAGAATTTCCTGCTGAAACTCAGAATAAGCTTATAAAAATATATAATGGTTATCATGGGATGCTCCCCCTAGAAAATAAAATGCTGCGAGCCCAGCTCGGTATTGAGTCAAATCATTTTGTATTTGGTATGGTATCTAGGGGGATTCCTTCCAAAGGTTGGCAAGTAGCAATTGATGCTTTTTTATTGTTGAAAGACCCCAAGTGTCATTTGATTTTAGTCGGCGGCAGCGAATATTTGGGAGAATTATCTTTGAAGTATAATCATAACAAGCAAATTCATTTTGTTGGACATAGTAATAGTCCATTGGACTGGATTAATATATTTGATGTGGGCTTATTGCCAAGTACCTTAGACAACCTTCCTACCGTTGTGATGGAATATCTATATTGTGGTAAGCCTGTTATTAGTTCTGATGCAGGAGAGTTGGAGACTATGTTAAACAATGAACACAATCAAGCCGGGATAACTATTGCTATTAGAAATGGTTTAATATCATCAGCTGATTTCTCTAAAGCCATGAAGATTTATAGAGAAGACAAAGATCTATATCGATTACATAAAAAGAATACAGATATTTGTTTTTCACCGTTTAACATGAATAAATGTATTAAATCGTACGAAAATATATATGGAAATTTGATGTAAAACGACAACGGTATGAAACTATATATAATAAATATGAAAGATAGCTTAAGGCGTAGAAAAGCTATCGAGGGACAGCTGAAAAGTTTGATGGTAAAATATGAATTTGTTGAATCAATTGACGCAAGAAAATATACCCAAGACGAAATAAATAGTTTAACTGCAACGCCTGATTCATTTACCGGTGGACAAATTGGATGTATGTTATCTCACTGCAAAGTCTATGAAAGAATGCAGAAAGAAAATGATAAATATGCTATAATTCTTGAAGATGATTCATTTATAATAGAAAAATTGTTCGCCAAACTTTGCGAGCAAGTCATTCAATTTCAAGATGAATTGGACGAATTAAGTATTACATTACTCACTTATTCATGGTGCAGGGATGGAATACTTAGGTTGCATAAAGAAAAAGATATTATATTGGAAGAAAGAGAATATTTGCTTTGTAATCCTGAAGAAACCTGGGGAATAGGCAGATCGGGGGCTTATATTATATCAAAATACATGGCTCAACAGTTATATGATTTTAATTCTCCAAAAGTTAGATGCCATGCGGATGCTTGGGTAGTTTATGTAAACAATAAAATATTGAATCGAATATATTGCTTATACCCTATGCCTATAATTGAGAATGTAGAATTTGGATCTGAGATTGTCTATACAAAAAATAAAGTAGAAAAAGCTGCCAAAATGCTGGTTGAAAAAATAATAGTTTACAATATTCCAATACTTGCCAAACTAGTAAAAGAACGACGACGAAGGTTTTCAGAAAATCGAAAGAAAATCCTTTTGAATTAAGATTTGATATGCATAGTATTTTTGCAATACAGGACGGCGGTACCATTGTTTTAAAATTTTCATTTACTTCCTTAAAAAGGTGTGGTATGATTGGCGTCTACTGGACATAAAAAATTAAGAATGACAATATTCGTAATGATACATCCAAGCATCTCTTTAATCTATTTGCATGAATGTAACTAAACCCACTATACTCTTATTGATTACAAATTTAGGTAAAGGTGGAGCACAACGTGTTTTTTATGACCATGCTTTGGCATTATCTGCAAATTATAAAGTTATAGAAGTTGTTTTTGAAAAGATTGATGAAAGGGTATATAACACAGGCTTTCCTATCCATTATTTAAAGGAGCATTCATTGTATACTCGCCTAGGGCCTATTGGCCGGTTGTATAATAGATCAAAGAATTTAAAGAAGCTTGTTGAAAATTATAACGCTGATATAGTTATCAGTCACATGGATGGGGCAAACTGGGTAAATTCGTTATCTTTCTCCAAGGCAAAAAAAATATTTGTTGTACATGGAACAATACTGTATGACGACCAGCAAAGCCGGGTAATGCAATGGTTTCGAACAAAAGTTATAATCCCCCTTTTATATGAAAAAAGCGATATTGTTGTTTCAGTAAGCGAGGGTATTGCACGAGAGTTAAGGAGTATTTGTTCAGTTAAACAAATAATAAGTATTCCTAATTTTTTTGATATCAAAAATATCCGCCTGAAGGCAAGCGACGCACTAGTTTCAGAGCATAAGGAATTATTTGAGAATTATCCGGTACTCATTACATCTGGAAGATTGGCTAAACAAAAACAACAACACTGCCTTTTTTCGATTTATAAAGCTGTAAAAAAGCAACATAGCCCAATAAGATTGGTTATATTAGGGGATGGTGAGTTGAGAAGCTCCTTAATAAGTCAGGCCGAAGCACTCGATCTTAATGTGTATTCTATTTGGGATGCAAACCAAAATCAATTCCATAATAATTATGACGTATATTTTATGGGTTATGTTGCCAATCCTTATCAGTATTTAAGTAAAAGTAAACTTTTTTTATTTCCTTCAGCATGGGAGGGGTTTCCATTAGCGCTATGTGAGGCAATGATAGCCGGGGCACCTGTTTTAACAAGCGATTGCCCAACTGGTCCGCGAGAAATATTGGCACCGAATTCTTATAATAATCAATATAAATTAGTAAGCGCCGAATACACAAAGAATGGAGTGTTATTGCCCTTACCAAATAGTAAAGTTGCGGAAGATTGTTGGATTGAAGCGATTCTGTGCTTATTAAATGATCCTCCAAAACGTGATTTATTGATTAAAGCGGCACGGGAAAAAATCCAAGAATTTGAAAAAGAAAGCGTATTAGAAAAGTGGAACTCTTTAATATCTGGATTGATAAATGAATAGGATAAAAGCTAGTCTTACTAGGATTTAAGCATGTGCGCAAAAAAAAAAATTTTATTAATCGATAACTCTCTTTATACTACAGGGGCAATCCTTTCGGCGTTAGAAATTTCAGATCAATTAAAAGATAAGTACACCTTCATCTATATTTTGCCAAAAAAAAGCAACGTCTTTGATTTAATTAAAGACCGCGGTTTTGAAGTAATTGGCTTGCCAATGCTCGAAATAAACAAAAGCTATAGGATATTATTTTATTTACCCAAGCTTTGTTTAAATGCAATTCGACTTCTTCGTATAATTAACCAGAAGCAAATAGACATTGTACACATTAATGATATCTATAATATGTTGGGAGTGGTGCTAAAAATAATTCACCCACGTATTAAAATAGTATATGCTATTCGCTTATTAAAAACTTCATATATCGCGCAGATGTATTCAACATTTGCCACTTTAGTAAAGAGGTTCGCAGATAATATATTTTGTGTATCAGGTGCTGTGCAAAAGGACTTCGGAGGCTTCGAATATCCAGAAGTGATTTATACCGCTACCGTTCTGGAAAATCTACCCCGATGGAATGGTTTAAATGATCCACAAAAGTTAAGTATTTTATATATTGGCAATTACATGAGAGGAAAAGGGCAGCACTGGGCAGTTTATGCAATAGCTGAAGTGGTCCGTGTTTATCCATTAATGCAGTTAACATTTGTAGGCGGATGCAATGATTCAATACAGGAAGAATTTAAAAAAGAGTTGCAATTGTTAGCCACAGAATTGAATGTTTCTAAGAACCTTATATTTAAGGGCCCTACCAATGAAGTAGAAGCCGTAATGAAAACCGCTGATGTAATTCTTAATCTGTCTGAATCCGAGTCATTTTCAAGAGTTTGCCTGGATGCACTAAATTATGGCATACCATTAATTGCATCTGATTGCGGAGGCCCATCTGAAATAACAGATAATGGACGGCAGGCGTTTCTAATACCCAGTAAAGATTTTAGAGCAGCAGCTGCTGCTTTGATCCAAATTATAGAAAACCCCGAAAATGCGCGTTACCGGGCAATGTGTGCAAAAGAATATGCCAGAAATAAATTTAGCCCAGATATAGCAAAGCTTGCGCTGGAAAGAATATATGGATAACAAGAAAGTGCTTTTTTTACTGCCCTATCCAACAGGGCGTGCGCCCTCTCAGCGTTTCCGTGTTGAACAGTTGTTGCCTCTATTAGATAATGCGGGAATAAATTATACGCTTCAACCTTTTATAAGTCGGGCTACTTGGAATGTTTTGTATAATGGGGGCTCCACCTTTAAAAAGATCATTGGCGTTTTAAATGGGTATGTTAAACGCGTAGTGGTAGTATTGTTTGAGGCAAAAAAATACGACTATATTTTTATTCACAGAGAGGCTGCGCCTATCGGACCGCCAATTATAGAGTGGTACCTGGCGAAAATTCTTAAGAAAAATATCATATATGATTTTGATGATGCGATTTGGATCCCTAATACATCAACTCAGAATATGAGTGCCAACGCATTTAAGGCGTTTTGGAAAGTAGCATATATATGTAAATGGTCCAAGTCAATTTTGGCAGGTAATAATTATTTATGTGAGTTTGCCAGTAATAACAGCCCGGCAAATATTTTAAGAATGCCCACTGTTGTAGATACCGTTAATAGATATAATGTATTAAAGCAGCATCACAGTGACAAAATTGTCATTGGGTGGACAGGCAGTCATTCTACATTGAAATATCTTGATTTAATTATTCCGGTTCTGCAAAAACTGCAGCAGGAAGTAGATTTTACATTTTTGGTGATTGCTGATAAAAAACCGGAATTATCATTAAATAATGTGGAGTTCCTACCATGGAATGCGACAACAGAAATTCAAGACCTTTTACATATTGATATTGGGGTAATGCCGCTTGTACAAGATTTATGGTCTGAAGGAAAATGTGGTTTTAAACTTATTCAATATCTTGCTTTAGGTATACCTGCGGTGGCTGATCCGGTTGGAGTAAATAAAGAAATTGTTGAAAACGGCATCAATGGTTATTTGTGTATTACTCAGGTAGAATGGTTTGAATCTCTGAAAAAATTGATTATAGATAGAGATCTAAGAAGACGATGTGGACAAAATGGGCGAGATAAAATAATTAAGTCATACAGTATAACATCCAATGCCGACGCTTTCTTGAGCGTTTTTAAATAGACGTTCCCAGACTGTCTTGGTGCTCACGCTTTATTGTAAAACCGGTCACCTGTTTCTTACCTCTATCAAGGACTATGAAAAAACCTGCCATTAAGAAGGGTATTGCCGGAATCTTATATCGAACCAATGTGCCGAAATTACTGGTTGAAAATCCCACAGCGAAAGAAAAAATCAGGGCAAATATTAAACAAAACGTAACCAGCGGAATCCCGGATATTACTTTAAACATACCTATTAGTCCATTTCTTGCAATTATAAGGTATAATATATACATAATGAACAAGCCTTCAAGCGAAGAAAATAGCATGACAATTGATCGAACTTCCCATACAAAAGGGCGAAAGATGGTGGTTGTTATAGCCAGAGGGGCTATTTTTAATAGCTCCGCAGTGGAGGATGTATTAGTAACCCCAATATTAAACGCAGCCCCGTCTTGAGCTCTGAGATTTGCATTTAAATTTGCGGCTTTATTTGTGAGATTGTCCAATTGAAAATTTTTATTGCTTTCTCCGATAACGTTAATCGTGTAATAGCCAGCCATAGATATAATAATTACAATAAATGGCAATGCCATTACTCGTAAATAATATGAACGTATGGCACTTCTATATTGAAAGAATATCCAAAATATAAGGCTGGGTAAAAACGCAAGTGCTATGTATGGTTTAACTATAATAATAACAAATATTGATATTAAAATTATAAAGGCCGAACCTAACATTTTTACCCGCAAAATAAATACCCTGTATGATGCAAAAAAAAGCCAGCACAGCGCAGACAGGGTTATGGTATCTTTTAAAATACCAGACCCCCAGAAAAATACAGAGGGCATAAATAAAAAGGCTATCGCAAATTGTTTATGAAGATCCGGGAACATATGCACGAAAGCGGTAAATGCTTTCCATATACCCGTGAAAGATACAGCCCCTAATATAACAGCGCAAGGCAAGTAACTATTAATAGTTATTAGTTGCAGCAGCGCTAGGATTCTAATAGGGAAAAAATTTGACTCATTAAAACCAAACACAGCGTCGCCCCAGGGAATACGTTGGTGCAATTCCATCGTAATAGATATCGGCTTAAACACCAGGTCAATAAAAGAACCCGGGTCCGTTGAAAAGTAGTCGGCAACCAGCTTAGAATTGTAAAAATATTGGGTTGTATCTCCACCTCCATTATAATAATACTGATACACAATACCAACCGCTATAGCGCCTAATAATTTTACCGTAAGTGCAGGGATATAATAGCGGTGAAGAGGATTTTTAATAGAATATTTATTATTACGCTTACGATAGGCTATGAAGTAAATAATGAAAAGATAAACAGGTAATAATATATAGTCCTTTAATTCTATAAACTGCATTTAATACTTTGATAAAGAGTTGGAAACTTTTGTATCAAAAGTAATTAATATCATTTGATTATATGTCTTTTTGCAGATATAGTTAAGGCCTGATACCTTTATATCAGCCTAATTAAATCGTCCAAAAAATGTAACTTCAGCGTTTTAAGCGAAACCCATTTATTGATTTTTAATGTGCGGAATTAACGGACTAATCTACAAAGCTCCAGTAGAAGATATTCATTCAAAAATTAATTCGATGAATAATATGATTATTCATCGCGGTCCGGATGATGACGGTATTTATACAATTGATGATCAGATCGCAATGGGCATGCGCAGATTGTCAATCATTGATCTTGAAAACGGTAAACAGCCTATATTTAATGACGATAAAACGCTTGTAATTGTCTTTAACGGAGAAATATATAACTTTTTAGAGCTACGTAAAAAGCTTGAAAATATAGGGATACAATTTAATACTCACTCCGACACCGAAGTTATACTTAAGCTTTATGAAACTTACGGGACTGAGAGCTTTGTCATGCTCAACGGCATGTTTGCGTTTTCTATCCATGATAAAGTAAGGAACGAAATAATAATTGTCAGAGACCGCTTTGGAGAAAAGCCGATTTATTATACCGTAAACCGGGATCGGTTTATTTACGCTTCTGAACTTAAAAGTATAGTTAATGCGGCGCCTGAGGTAAAAACCATTTCAGACACTTCTTTATATCTTTATTTTACCTTAACGTATATACCGGCTCCTCACACTATTTATAAGAATGTCCTTAAACTTGAAGCCGGCAATTATTTAGCGGTTAACACTCAGTCGCTTAAAATCGAGAAAAAGAGTTACTGGGATATAAACCTGCAGGAACAAGAAAAAATTGAAGATTATACACTGGCAAAAAAAGAATTGCGAAGCTTGCTCTTTGATTCAGTAGAAAAGCGAATGATTGCTGATGTTCCATTAGGTGTATTTTTAAGCGGAGGGGTGGATTCAACTATAATTGCCGCCGTAATGAGTAAAGTTTCCGGCAAAAGGATAAATACTTTTTCTATCGGATATACAAATAAAAGATATGATGAGTCCCAAAGAGCCGCAATTGTAGCAAATCATATCAATTCGCATCACCACGAATACATATTAGATTATAAAGAAATTTTGGCTGATATAGACAATATTATATTAAACTATGATGAGCCGTTTGCTGATTCTTCTTGCCTGCCAACCTATTATGTTTCAAAACAAACTGCAAAACATGTAAAAGTTGCTTTAACCGGCGATGGCGGAGATGAAGTATTTGGTGGATATAATAAATATCAGCTACACATTCAGGGTAAAATATATGAAGATTTTGTGCCCTCAAAAATTCATGAAAAGGTAGTAAAGCCTTTTTTTAATAAGGGATTTGGAAAGTCTGCGGATTCAAAAAGCTTTTTTTCCAAAGCGAAAAAAATGGTAAATGCGTTAGGTAGCGATGTTTTGTCTAACCATTTAAATGTTATTTCATTGGGCTTTCAAAAAGAAGAGCTATCCAGGCTTTTTAATAATAAAGCCTTAGTGGATAATTTGAATTTAGAGACTATTTTCCCGTTTGAGTCGCTAGGCAGCAGCCGGTTAAAATTTGCCAGATACATAGACAAAAACACCTCTTTAGAAGGGGATATGCTGGTAAAAGTTGATCGTGCAAGCATGTTGTGTTCGCTCGAGTGCCGTGCGCCTTTTCTTGATCATCGTTTAATGGAGCTTTCTTATAAAATTCCGGACAATTACCTTATCAAAGGCCGAAATAAAAAGCGGATATTAAAAGAAACTTTCGAAGACTTATTGCCGGCCAATTTCCATAATGCCCCAAAATCCGGATTTGAAATACCTATTGCTTATTGGTTCAGAAATGAATTAAAAGATGATTTACTGAAGGTATTATCTGCAGATAATTTAGAAAAACATCAACTTTTTGATATAGACTACATAAAAAGTTTATTGGTGCAACACACCCAAAATATAGCAGACCACTCTATTAAACTGTGGGCATTATATTGCTTTCAGAAATGGTATAATAGGCTATACCCCCCAATTTAATGTATGCTAATAACTCCTGACCATCGGATAAATGTATATCATTAGCGCCTAATAGATATTAAATTTATATTAACTAAATATTTTTTTTAAATTTTTGAGCATTGTCTTAACATTGTTTTAACATTGCCTAAAAATTGAAAATGTTTGCCAGATTACTTAGCGTACCGCCTCTAGTGTGCTTAATGTTTATTTCGGCCGGCGCTCAAGTAGTGTCCGGACCTGTTGAAGTAAAAAATACCGGTTTAAAAAAAGACTCAATAGCTGTAGAGCCCACTGTAGCAAAAAAAGCAGCCGCAGACACAATCTGGAGGCCGCTAAGACGGCTTTGGGGCTACGGTTTTGGCGATATTTATTACAACGAACATGCTGACAAAGGCAACCGCGGGCCCGAAAATAACTATAACGGTGTGCCTGCTTATCGCAATGCATTCCAGTTCCGTCGTCTGTATTTAGGCTATGATTATGACCTAACTCAGAAATTCAGAGCAGAGGTGCTTTTAGCTACCGAACCATCTGCAAATACAGGCGTTAATGGTACCACTACTATTCAGAACGGAGATAACCTAGCCGATGGGAAAATGTCCTTTTGGATTAAAAGCTTTAATCTGCGTATTCGTGAAATTTGGTCCGGAACGGATTTTGTTATTGGCGAAATGGGCACGCCTGGGTTTGCGCTCCACGAGTCGGCTGTTAAAGACTTTCCCGGTAGCGCTACAAACGCGCCAACCACCCTTGCAGAGGCTACATGGGGTTATAGATCTATTGAAAAAACAATTACAGATTTTCATAAAAACAACTCGTTTGATTTAGGAGCTGCCTTACAAGGTACCTTTGATCCGGCTATGAAAAATTTTGGATATGTGTTAATGATTGGAAATAGCAGCCAGGCAAACCTTACTTCAGCGGCTAATACCGGTTCATTCAAAATGGTTTATGGCGATATATGGGGTAAATTCTTTGACCATCACTTGGTTGTTGATATTTATGCAGATTATTTGAAAACTACTGGCAGTACCGCAATCGTTCCAAATCAATCGCATAATATGTTCAAAATATTTGCGGCATACGTGAGCCCGGAATTGTCGGGTGGGGCAGAAGCCTATACACAGAAATTCACTAACGGATTAACTGATAACACATCAAAATCAGTAGCCACCGCTACTGCAAATGGTTTATCGTTTTGGGTACGTGGGGCAATTATTAAAGACAAGTTAGGTTATTTCGGCCGTTGGGATAGCTACAATCCATATACAAACTACATAGGTACTGATAATTACGCCGTAAATACTAATTACGGCTCATATAACCCTGATTACAAAGAAAAATTTATTACCGCTGGTTTTGACTTTACCCCGGCCCCAAATGTGCATTTTATGCCTAACGTTTGGTATCTGGGCTTTAAAGATCAAAAACACGCAAGTGCGGCTGGTTATATCGGTGACGGAAATATTTTAGTATTCCGTGGTACATTCTTTTTTACTTTTGGCAAATAGTTTAAAGCAATCAATTGTACCTAAATAAATAAACACAGCACCGGGCGTCAAAAGTCTTCGCTAAACATTTCATCCCATGGTTTGTAATTATTGTAAATACAAACCCATGAATAACGGAAATATATATGTGCAGGCCTACTATCGCGGCGGCATGACGGGTTTTGAGGTGCTTTGCAGCGATGATATTTATAAAGTATTCATTGATGGGCATGAGATAGCCGCGCTGGTTCGCGAAAACAAATGGAAACAAATATCCGGTGATGCGCTTCCCGATGAGGTGGTTGAAAGTATAGGTATGCAGATAGACAGGCCACAAAGCCAGGCATAACTATCCAAATGCAGCTATGCCCGGCTTTTATTGTTTAATCCTGAGTGATAGGTTCATGATGTGCATGGCAGGCCTCGGCACACGACATGCAAGCGCGCGCACAACGTTGGCAATGCTCATTTTGATGTTGTTCGCATTCTTTGGCACAAGTCCTGCAAATTTCCTCGCATATTACCAGAAACTGATGCGAAATCGGAGAGCCGCGTTGCAACAAACGTGCAGCCATTGAACAAATATCGGCGCAGTCGCGATCAAGCGCGATGCAGTTGGTCATCATAGCAACATCTTTTTCTTGTAAACAGGCGCTGGCGCAGTTCTCGCAGGCCAAAGCACAATTCAACAATTGCTGAATTAACGTGCGGTGATCATGATTTTCCATAACGTTTGGTTTTTAGTTCCCCTTTATTAAAAAAGACTTGGGGCTACGTTATGTTTTTGTTTTTTGAAATTAGCTATCGGCACACTAACTAAAAAACATCACTTTCAGCAAAAGGGGTACTGCCACAAGGCCAATCGATATTAAAGCATAATTTCTATAGGCTGTACTATTTGCGCGCCTGTATCTTTGAGCGATAGTCAGATACTGGTTATTAGAGAATATTAACAGATAGTTTAGGATCGCAAATGGCAAAAAGTAAGTAATGATAATTGAAATGCCGGTATTGTATCCCGTTGTATTAAAAATATGAACCGGGAATAAAAGCAGGAGGCTACGGTTAAACGCATGCAGTAATAAAAAAAGCGCCATCAGGTTAAGCCCCATCAATATAGATATGAAAACTAACGGCAGCAGCTTCCAGCTGTTTCTTTCAGCCTTGTTTTTCTTCGCCTTGTTAATGGCATCTGCCCATATTTTATAGTACAGGTTCATTAAATTATAACCTTCAATGCAGCCCGATGGTTTGTCGATGCCACCGAAATAGCATAATCAGTAAATAGTACCATAATCGCCATAAACACTACCATTTAACCCCGCATATACTTCTTATCTTTGTAGAGATGAAAGCAGCGATCCCTATATATGACATCTGCAGCCTGACCCAGCGCCAGGACGATTTGCTGATAAGCCGCTTTGCACCGTATTTAAAAAGCCACCGCAATTTGCACCTGGCGCATAAACATTCATTTTATCACCTGGTGCTTTTTACCAAAGGCGGCGGCTCGCAAACCATCGACTTCCAGCAGGTGCCCGTAAGACCTTACCAGATTTATTTTATGATACCGGGCCAGGTGCATAACTGGGCCTTTAAGGGTGAGGTAGATGGCTATATCATCAATTTCTCGGTGCCATTCTTTCAATCCTTTTTATTGAAAGCCAATTATCTGGAAGATTTTCCGTTTTTTACCGGTATTGTAGATGATGCGGTGATCGATATTCCGGAAGAAGTTCGGGACCCGCTGATCAATTTATTCGAACAACTGATACACGAAACGGAAGAGCCCAAGCCATTGGCTGATGATATGGTGCGTGCATTATTGCTGCAATTATTTATCAGCGTAGCGCGCGCCGGGATGACAACGGTAAATAAAACCATCCCGCATTATAATTATACGCTGCTGCGTAGTTTCCAAAAACTAATCGAAAAGAATTATACCACCATGCGGTTGCCGAAGCAATATGCCGAACTATTATATATCACCCCAAATCATTTAAATGCTTTATGTAACGATGTGCTGGGTATATCGGCAGGCGAGGTAATAAGAAACCGTATAGCTTTAGAGGCAAAACGGTTGCTGATCAACAATGATCTGACGGTTCAGGAAATTGCCGGCCAGCTCAACTTTGCCGACAACTCTTACTTTACCAAGTTCTTTAAAAAACAAGCGGGCACAACGCCCGAAGAATTCAGAAAAACAACTAATAGTCATGAATAGTTCAACTATAAAACCAGCTAATATGCCAACGCCAGTATTATCAGCAGCCTTACATGCCAAATGCCCTAAATGCCGCAGAGGCGATATGTTTAAAAACAAAGGGTTTAATCTGTTTTCGCAAAAAATGAACACTACATGCCCGCATTGTGGTTTTACTTTCGAGATTGAGCCGGGTTATTTTTATGTGGCCATGTTTGTGAGCTACGCCTTCAATGTCGCCGAAATGGTAACTATGGCCGTTGCCATTTACACGCTCACTAATAGCCATAACCCGTGGGTTTATGTTAGCGCATTGTTGGGTATATCGGTGCTGCTGTCGCCATTCAACTTTAAATTTTCGAGAGTGGTGCTGCTCTACTGGTTAACACCGGGCGTACACTATGACCCGAATCGCGATCGCGACGATTATAAAAAACCGGATGTCTATAACTAAAATAAAAAGGGGCGATAAAATTAATTTATCGCCCCTTTTTATTATCCGATATACAATTCATTGTCAATCAAGCCCTCTAGCTCTTGCGGGTTGTGGGTTACTATAAGTACCGTCGAGCCAAGCTTTTTAAAGATAGCTTTCAACTCGGTTATCAATTCCATTTTCATATCCGGATCAAGCGCCGAGAAAGGCTCGTCCATTAATAATAATTTAGGTTTGATGGCCAGCGCTCTTAAAATAGCCAGACGTTGTTGCTGTCCGCCCGATAAATGGATAGGTTTGTGATCGGTCAGGGTATCCAGTTTGCCCAATTTCAGCAGGTGATCTATCCAGGCTTGATCTTTGGTGGCGTAGGCCAGGTGTTCTGCAATAGTCATATTTGGAAACAATGCATAATCCTGAAAAACAAAACCGGGCATCCGTTTTTGCGGCGATAGATTGATACCTGATGAGGTATCTAACCAGATTTCTCCATTAACAGAAATCTTACCCTGCTCAGGTTTGATCAAACCGGCTATGGTCTTCAGAAAAGTGGTTTTCCCAGCCCCCGATGGTCCGAAGATTTTGGTAATACTGCCACCAGCAAACTCATGGGCAATTTTTAGCATGTGCTGCCCCCGGTAAACCTTAAGTCTCTTCTCTATTACTACGCTGATCATTCTAAGGGAGATTTAGCCTGATACTTATTGAAAATAAACACGCCAATTACCATCACAAATGTAATGGCGAATAATATTAGCGAATAATTATTGGCCGATGTATAATCCATCTGCTCAACAGCATCGTAGACGGCGATAGACGCCACGCGGGTAACGTTTGGGATATTGCCGCCAATCATCAGCACCACACCAAACTCTCCCAGCGTGTGGGCAAAGGTTAAAACTGCGGCGGTAATCAATGATGGTTTAATATTGGGCACCAAAACGCATTTAAAGGTCTGCCAACGCGTTTTTCCCAACGTGTATGAAGCTTCGGTCAGTGATGTGGGTAACTGCTGCAGCGCCGATTTAATGGGCCCAATCATAAAAGGCATGCTATAAATGAATGAAGCCAGCACCAGCCCCTTAAATGAAAATACAAATTGTATATCGAAAGCCTCATGCAGCCATTTACCCAAACCATGCTGCGGACTAAAAGCAAGCAACAAATAAAACCCCAGCACTGATGGCGGCAAAACCAACGGCATGGTAATAAGAGCTTCGATGACGGTTTTAAAAAACGAGCGACCGCTTGACAGCCACCGGGCCAAAGGCAATCCGGCAAAAAAAAGCAGCGAGGTGGTTATTGTTGCCAGTTTTAAAGTAAGCCAGATAGGTGACAGGTCCATTAATGTTGTGTGTGAGATTAAATGCGGTAACCGTATTGCTCAAATATCTTTTTAGCCTCTGCGCTTAAAAGGTAGTTATAAAATTTTTCGGCGTCGGCATTAGCGGCAGCGCGCTTTAGTATCACCATGCCTTGTTTTATCGGCGTGTAGCTTTTCGGGTCTATTGTTTTCCAGTACAAGGTGCTTGTGTTGGCCGGGTCTTTTATCAGCGCTTGCGTGGTGAAGCCAACATCCACCACACCTGTCATGATATAGGTGTTTACCTGCGATATGCTTTCGCCAAAAACCATTTTGCTGTGCACATTATCTAAAATGCCCTTTTTCTGCAAGGTCTGCCTTGCCGCCATGCCATATGGAGCCACAGCCGGATTAGCTATCGCGATCTTTTTAATTCGTGGGGTAAGCAAGGTGCGTTCCCAGTTTTCAAAGCCTATGTTTTTGGTGCTGCAGATGATCAGGCTGCCGTAGGCATAAACCACCGGGGCCTTGGTTGAAAAACCATCTTTATACAGCGATTCAGGAAAACTCATGTCGGCCGAAAGAAAGATGTCATACGGCGCCCCGTTTTTGATCTGTGCCACCAGTTTGCCTGATGAGCCTATTATTGGTTCGATCTCAATATTGGTACGCTGCTTAAAATCTTTTTGCAGCACCGTGATCACCGATTGCAGATTGGCCGCTGTCGCTACTTTAAGCGATTGTGCAAATGTTGGTGCACAAAACAGCAAGTTAAAGAACAGAAATAAGGCTATAGGTCTGGCAAATAGTTTTCTTTGATCCATATTAATGACAAACAGAGTTTGTTTTCCTGACGTCCGTAGTGTAAAGATAAAACGATTTATCAGAAACAATAGTGCCATAAGCCTTGTTGCCCATCGGCTTAAAACAAAAAAGGGCGACAGTTAAATAAACCATCGCCCTTTTGTTATATAGTTGACTTTTTAATTTTCCGGTTGATCTTCAGGGGTGCCCACTATTCTAAATACTTTGTCGCCATTGGTATCTACCGCATCCTGGAAATAATAACCCTCTTGCGATTCGTAATATTTTTGACCATTCAGCCTGATAATGCGGCATCCTTGCGGCAGGCTATCTACCATGTCGCCTACCTGTGGCAGATCTTCCTGGGCGCCGCCGCCATCATCAACGTTTAACTCGCCATCTTTACCGGCAATCTGGTAAACCAGGGTGCCGTCGTCGCGGGTTATTGGCTGATAGTAAACACCATTCAGCTCATAATACTGCATACCGTTAATAACGATAGATTGCGCGTTTGACGGCAAGCGGGTAATAGTTGCACCGACAGGTGGTTCAACAACAGTATAGCTGTCGTTATCCATTTGGCGGTAGTATAAACCGTCGCTGTAATAGTATTGATATTGGCCATAGTAGAACGGATAATAACCGCGTGGTAAGATGCTGATGTTAAACCCGATTCTTGGTGTATAGTATGTTCTGTAATAACCCTGGTTGCGGTAATAAAAACCTCGCGGACTTGGCGAAACGTAGTTTCGGCCAAAACGTAAACCCGGATAGCTGCGATAGCCATTGCGATACGGGCTACCATAATTACCACGCGGACTATAAGTTGGGCGACTTGATCCTATAGTAGGATAACGACGAGGCCCCTGGCCCTGACCACCCTGGCTAAATACCGGCGTTGGCTGGTGCTGCACACCACGCGGCTGATTTGAAGCCGGTGGAACTGCACTTGAACGCTGGCCGCCATATGCATTAGTTTGATTACTGCGCTGCATTTGCGGTGTTGACTGCTGCTGCGGCGTGCTGCGCTGCATCTGTGGTTGTGATTGCTGCGGAGCCGGGCGCGACATTTGAGGCGCTGCCGGAGGAGGGGTAGAATTACCCCCACCACCGCTGTTACCGCCAGATGAACCACCGCCTCCCTGGCTGTGGTCGCCGCCGCGTTGTGCATAGGCCGGAATACTTAAGCCAGCGCCTAACAGCGAGATCAAGCCTATTCCGATTAGGTTTTTATATATCTTTTTCATGTCTTAATAGTATTATACGCTGTGGTTTGTTTTTTAGACTAACAAATGTACGAACGGTTTAATCAGTATCCCATAACGTTTAACATCTGCTTCAAGTATAGTTAAGATGCTCTAATGTATTATCAATTTACAGGCTTTCGGCGATAAATAATAGTTTATCATCAAAAGTCAGGCTAAAGAATCCATCGGCTTCAGTTTTATAGGTATTTTGGTCGATTTTCGTCAAGCCCTGTGTCTTTAAGTTTTTAGGGTGCGATATGATTTTAATAGTGTCGCCTGCCGGCTTCCATTTGCTAAAACCCGATTCAACACCATATATTTTTTGCTGCTGATAAAATACCACCAGCGTGATCCGGGTGGCATAAGGCAGATATTGATCCAGTTCAAATTCGTCCGTTACCACATTAACCGACGGATAGCTTTTATCCACCAAATAATCAAAAGCCGCAATGTTTGCTGGTCTTCCACGGGTTGCCAGGTGTTTAACGTCAGATTGTATATCGTTAGCTGTATCATCGCTCACAATCCAGTCTATCTTAATACCAAAAGCATTGAGCTGTTCAGCCACCAGCGGTGTCGCCATAACCGTCGGGCTCCATTCTAATAACTGGCCCAGTTGTTCGTCATCAAACCCTTCTAAACTCAAAAGCAACAAAGCGGGTTCCTGTTTTTCTCTGACAATGTGGTGCGATGACATATATGATAGCTATTACAGTTCCTAAAATAAGCAATCGGCCGGCTAAATTGATCACTGTAATTTCAAATCTTCTAAACGCACCTCTTCCAAAACCTGACGCACGCTAGTTTTGCCCTGATATTCCCACTTGATGAGGTGGATGCATCCGTTCGAAATCTCGATGCCGGTAATATCGCCATCATCAAAACAACAACAGCCACTGTTGAAATAGGTATCCAAATAACCTTTAAAATCAGGCGGGCGCGAAGGTTTTAAATGCAGTTTATCAATGCGGGCCCGAAGGTCATCTGCTTCCTTGCCTTCGGCGGTTCGCAATTTTTCATACAAGATCTCCAGCTCTGTCAGTGATCGAAATACCGGCTGATGCGTATGCCCGGTGATGAGCAAAGTGTTTTTGCGCCCGGCGCTCCATTCGTACATGATGCGGTTGTGGTCGGTTTTTAAAGTATCATTGTTGGCCGGCGTGTTGGGGTTGATGCGCAGGTAAGCCTGAAACGGCGCCCAGATATCGCTCACAAACCATTTACTGAACCAGTTGCCATCGCTCTGCAAATCGCCCTGGTGACCGTGCGTCATGTAGATAGACAGTTTTTCTTTACCGACAGCAGTTTGCAAAATCGCCCCTTCGTAAACCTTGATCTGCTGCTTATAGATCTGTGCAATGCTTACCATAGCCAGTGGGTCGTTGTCCCAGTACAGATCATGGTTGCCAAATATCTTAATGAAGGCGTTTCGGTCCAAAAAGCGCTGCTCGGCCTCAAATGTGCGCTTGTTGTGCCTTTTTATGGTCAGAAAAATGTTTTCCCAAAGTTCTTCGCTGTCGCCAAGGTTAATGTAGAAGAAATTTTCGTTGTTGTAATACTCCAAAGCCGCCAGATAGTTGTTGGCCGCTTTGGCAAAGATATCAGAACCGTCGCGTGCGCCTTTGTGCTGATCAGACAGGATAATGAAACGATCGGCTGCTGCATCAAATTCCATTATACGTCCCCGTTTGCCTGGATTTTCAGTAATATTCTGGTAAAGATCTGAAAGCGCCTCATCAACCCGCTTTTTATCAGGTCTGGACGACCACCTGTTGGCGAGCTTAATTACCGGTTTGGTAAGCAGGCGTTGCAAGAATTTGCGCATGTTGGATTAACAGTGGTGGGAGCGATTTTGTGTGGCAAGAAAATATCGAACGATATTAAAGTCGTATTATACCCTTGTGTTTTGCTAAAAATATTAGCAAATTTGTGACATGAGTCATCAGGAAAATCCGGAGTTTTTTAAGGGGCGTGGGGCACAGGTTAATACCGATAATAAATTCATGCAGCGCAAATATGTATTGGACCACATTGAGGGGCTTGACGAGCCGCTGCTGGAGAATACCACCACGCAACTGTTTATTGAGTCGCCGAAAAAGATCGTCAGCGAATCAAACAGTCCGGACTTGAGCCACATGTATTCCCTCAACCCTTACCAGGGGTGCGAGCATGGCTGTATTTATTGCTATGCCCGAAACTCGCACGAATACTACGGCTTTAGCGCCGGACTGGATTTTGAGCGCAAGATCATCGTCAAACAAAATGCTGCCGAGCTGCTTGAGAAATATTTTAACAAAAAAAACTATAAGCCGGTGGCTATTTTGCTCTCGGGCAATACAGATTGCTATCAGCCCATAGAGCGTAAGTTAAAAATAACCCGCAGCCTGCTCGAAGTATTTTTGAAATACCGAAACCCGGTAAGCATCATCACCAAAAACAACGTGATACTGCGCGATATGGACATCATCACCGAGTTGGCAAAGCTTAACCTGGTGCATGTGAATATGTCTATCACCTCGCTTAATGAGTCGCTGCGGCAAAAGCTGGAACCGCGCACAGTGACCGCCAGCGGCCGGTTAGCAGTGATCCAGCGGATGTCAGAAAATGGCGTGCCGGTGCGGGTGATGGCAGCGCCTATCATTCCGGGATTAAACAGTAATGAAATTCCGGATATCATTAAAGCCGCTGCAGATCGCGGGGCTTTATCTGCAGGATTTACCATTGTGCGATTGAACGGCAGCATTGGCGAAATCTTTACCGACTGGGTGCACAAAGCCTACCCCGACCGTGCAGAAAAGGTATTGAACATGATCAAACAATGCCACGGAGGTAATTTAAATGACAGCAACTTTGGCCGGCGCATGAGCGGCGAGGGGCAGGTGGCACAATCCATCCATCAACTATATCGCATGGCTTGCAACCGTTTCCTGGCCGACCGCGACATGCCGCCGCACGACTATAGTTTGTTTACACCGAGAAATGGAAAGCAGACGAGTTTGTTTTAAGAGCGTGACAGAAAGTTATGCCACTGCCGGATACATCGTAGTAACCAGTTTGCGCAGCGAAAGCTCTATCAATATACCTAAGCCAACGCCGATGGTGTAGCTGGCAATATCGCCGACAAAAAATGTTTCGCCGAGCATTGCTTTACCCAAAAAGGTTTGGCGCATGCTATCTATCCATGGCGCATGGTAAAGCTGACTAAACTCAGTGAGCCAGGTATAAATAAGACTGATGATAATTATAAAGGGAAGCGGTTTTTGGATAAAGAGTAGCCTAAGTAGCAGAAAGACCGCCAGACCCCACAATATATCGCCCACAAACAGCGGGACCATAGTGGGCGCTAGTTCGCGCGATACCAGCCCGCCGATGATGGCCATAATCAATACAAACAGATAAATTAACCGGGGCTTTAGCATGGTTAAATATATACAATAATTTAAAAAAATAGGGTATAAAAAAAGCGCCATGAAGGCGCTTTTATATGATATGACTGCCTAATAATTAAGCGGTTGCGGTTTCTGCTTCTAAAGCCATTTGCTCGTCGATCAGGATACGGCCGCAGTGCTCGCAAACGATGATTTTTTTACGCTGGCGGATATCAGACTGACGTTGAGGCGGAATCTGGTTAAAGCAACCAGAGCAAGAATCGCGTTGGATAGTCACTACAGCTAAACCGTTTTTAGCGTTTTTGCGCAAACGAGTGTAGGCAACCAATAAACGCTCGTCGATGTTTTTGATAGCGGCATCAGCCTGAGCAACTAACGCGTTCTCGTCTTTTTCAGTTTCTGCAGTGATGGTATCCAGCTCTTCTTTTTTAGCGTCCAAATCGCTTTTGCGACCTTCTAAATCGGCAACAGCTTTTTCATAAACCTGAGTTTTTGAGCTGATCTCAAAGCCGTATTCGCGAATTTTTTTCTCACTTACCTGTATGTCCAAACCTTGAATTTCAATCTCTTTTGAGATAGCATCATATTCACGGTTGTTTTTTACTTCGTTTAATTGAGCTTCGTATTTTTTTATGTTGGCCTGAGCGTCTTTGATCAGGTTTTTACGGGTAACTATATCATCCTCCAGATCATCAAGCTCGCTTTTTATTTTTTGTATACGAGTTTCTAAACCGGCAACATCATCTTCCAGGTCGGCAACCTCCATTGGTAGCTCGCCTCTTACTTGTCTGATTCTGTCAATTTTAGTGTGGATGGTTTGTAGTTCGTATAACGCTTTAAGCTTTTGTTCTACGGTTTGTTCCATTATTTTGAGGGATTTATCTTTTTTGTTTTTAATAAACGGATGGCAAAGATACAAATAAATTAAATTATTTTATAATGCAAATGTAATTTGCTGTTTTACAGGAGATAGATACGATAATGTCATCTCGACCAACGGGAGAGATCTATACACACGCTAATCATCGTGCGTATGAACGGGTGCATAGTTTTCTCGCTATGCTCGAAATGACAAGGAGGTTTAAAGCTTTTTAACTACATAAAATACCTAACCGGATTAGTATTCACACTCGTCAGTCGCAATGGCAAATCAGCAAAGCGTTTGCGGATCAGGTCATGCAGCAATTGCTGGGTAAACTGCTCGCTTTCAAAGTGACCGATGTCGGCGATGATGATCTTGCCGTCGGCATCGAAGAATTCGTGATATTTATAATCGGCAGTAATAAAAATATCTGCACCAGCGCCAATAGCTTGTTTCAGCAAAAATCCGCCGGCGCCGCCACACACAGCTACTTTCTTGATAGGCTTGTCGGTTAACGCAGTATGACGTATCACGTGGGCATGCATTTTTTCTTTGAGATGATATAGAAACTCTTCGGCATCCAGGGCTTGTTCCAGCTCGCCAACCATGCCTGAGCCTACTTGTTGATGCTGGTTGGTGAGGGCATATAAGTCGTAAGCCACTTCCTCGTATGGGTGGGCCAGCATAAGCGCCATCAATATCTTGCTTTCCAGATTGGAGGGATATACGGTTTCAATACGGGTTTCGCGTTCTGTGTGTCGCACGCCAGGCTCGCCGACGTAAGGGTCGCTATCCTCATTGCCTTTAAATGTACCGGAGCCCTCGGCATTAAAGCTGCATTCGCTGTAGTTGCCAATATTACCCGCGCCTGCGTGGAATAAAGCATTGCGCACCTGGTCCACGTGGCTGGTAGGCACGTAGGTGACTAATTTTTTAAGGATGCCATGTTTGGGCGAAAGGATGCGCAGGTTTTCAAGCCCCAGGGTTTCACAGATCCTGGCGTTAACACCCGGCAGCACGCTATCCAGGTTGGTATGGATAGCATATAACGCGATGTTATGTCGGATAGCCTTTTCGACCACGCGCTCTACGTAAGTTTTACCGTTAAACCGCTTCAGGCCTTTAAAAACTATTGGGTGATGCGAAATAATGACCTGGCAATTGGTAGCAATCGCCTCGTCAACTACCGCCTCTATGCAATCCAGGGATATCAATACCTGGTGGATCTCCTGATCGGGGTTGCCGACGATCAATCCGGCATTATCATAATCTTCCTGATAAGCCAGCGGGGCTATGCTTTCGAGGTATGCGGTAAGTTGTGATAGTTTCATAAAAAAGATGATTGCATCGATCGGGATAGATTACACCAATGTTGTTATAAAAGTAACCAAAACCTGTAAACGCGCAAAGACGCAAATGTCTTTTGCGTCTCCACACTCTTGAGTGATGTATGATAGATCAGGGCGATTGGCCGCCCTTACGTTAGATTAGTAGGTGAATTTGGCAATGTTAAAGCTTTCAAAGGCCATTTTCTGATTGTATTCTAAAGTCAGTTTTTTATGATTTACCAGGTCGACAATGGTACCGATCAGGCAAAGTCCACCGGTAAAGAAATACAACAAACCCATACCAATTTGTCCCAGCATAAAACGTTGTACGCCGGCTATACAGCCAAAGCCAAGCAAGGTATAAATCAACACCTCTTGCGGAGTGCGGCGTTTGCTGGCATAAATCATAAAGAAATGTTTCTTCTGCTCGTCGGTTAAACCTGCGTTGCCTTGTTGTAACATATTTAACTCTTCGGCGGTGATGCCTGAAAGTGTCATATAAGGGTTTGTGTTTTGGAAGTCCATGTTGTTTAGTTTTTTAGTGATTGCTTATTGATTATGATCCAAAACTAATATACAACACAAAATCAGCCTATACAAAACAGGCAGATATGGCTAAGAAATCGGTTAACCGGGGAAATATAGCGGTGAAAATTCCGGCGGGATTTGGTTTGTCGGTGAACACCGCACCCCGGCCTTTTCAAAGGAGAGGGAGTTATTGCAGGGTGGTTAATGAAGCGGCGTTTCAAAGCCCCCACCTTTGGAGAGGGCTTGGGAGAGTTGAACTATCCTGTACCCAATAATACCCAAAGCAGGCACCCCAAACCAATGTGCGTGCCAGGAGTTGGTTAGATTACCATGCAACAACCATGATATGGCATGGCCAATGCCGCAGCCCGGGCACCACGTTATGCCCATCAATTTAAAAGGGCACAGCGTATAATGCGAAGCTGCAGATGGGTCGGCAGACGCCAGTGCTATCATGGCGGCTATCCAGAAAATGAGTTCTAAATTTTTCTTTAAGAAGTTAATCAAGTTTGTTCGACTTATTGGCCCATACCAAAGATACGCCTAAAGCCGCCAATAAACCAACTAACAAGGCGCCAAACATACGGCCCGAGAACGCCATAAAGTCACCGCCATTTGGCTGTAAATAGTTAATATAGGCTATAGCCACAAATACGGCCAGTATGCCGCCAAACAATAATATTTTAAAGCTTTGTACCAAAGCTTCTAAAAAACTCATTTTGCCGCGCATGTCAGTATCGCGGTAATTTTTAATGCCCAGCAATAAACCAAGTATTGGTATAAAAATAGAGAAGTACTCAAAAGGGGCTGTTTTGTCGTCATAAGTGTCATAACCCAGGGCATGGGTAACAAATAGATAGGCTGCGCTAAGCACCCCAATTACAAAGCCCCATATCAATGCATTTTTCATCTTCTTTAAGTATTAGGTTAAATTATTGTGAGTTTAATTTAAATACGTGCGGATGGGACCATACGTTGTTTAAACTATCATAAAAAGTATTGATGTACTGATTTTGTTTTTATGTGTTCGAAATTTAGGTGCTTGATTAAAGTGTTGTTATATCTAAGTTAAACAATTCCTCGTTAACTATTGTATTAAGATGGCGTTTAAATTAAAACGCCTTTTTAGCTATCTTTGCACCGTTTTGAACATCCGTGATATATTAGACAGATATAAAGCTGATGATAGGATAAAGGCGCTGGCTACGGCCCTGAACGCGTCTAAAAATCCGAGAGTACAGCTTCGTGGTTTGGTTGGATCGGGCGATGCAACCGTGGCGATAGCTTTGTACTTTTTGCAGCACAGGCACATGGTTTTTGTGTTGCCTGAACGTGAAGAAGCCGGCTATTTCCAGGCCGACCTCGAAAATCTGACCGGCAAAGAGGTGCTGCTTTTCCCATCGTCATACCGCAAACCGTTTGAATTTACCCAGCCTGACAGCAGCAATGTTTTAGCCCGGGCCGAAGTGCTGAATGAGTTGAATCACTCGTCTGAATTTGGCCAGCTGATAGTAACTTACCCTGAGGCTTTGGCCGAAAAGGTAATCGACCGCGCATCGCTTGAAAAAAATACGCTTGAAATATCAGTAGGTAATAAATTAAGTATCGATTTCATCAATGAATTTTTAGTGGATTATGATTTTGAGCGTGTCGACTTTGTATACGAGCCCGGTCAATTTTCTATCCGTGGTGGTATTGTCGATATTTTCTCTTTCTCGCACGACCTGCCTTACCGGGTAGAGTTTTTTGGCGACATCATCGAATCCATCAGAACTTTTGAGATCGAAAGCCAGCTATCGGTCGAGCAGGTTAAGAGTATTACTATCGTCCCAAATGTTCAATCCAAATTCCTGACAGAAAACAACATTTCCCTGCTGGAATATATTGATGCCGATACTTTGGTTTGGATAAAGGATGTTCAGTTTACATTTGATGTGATCCAGACCGGCTATAAAAAGGCGGTGCAGTTGTGGAATGCCCTTTCTGCCGAGGACAAGAATAAAAACCCCGAATGGATCGATCCTAAATTTGGCTTTACCGACGAAAAACTGATTGCAGACCAGATGCATGATTTCGCCGTTGTCGAGTTTGGGAAACAGTTCTTCTATAATGGCGCGACCGCGATCAACTTCGACATGCGGCCGCAGCCATCGTTCAATAAAGACTTTACGCTGCTCATCCACAACTTCAAGAATAATGAGGCCGAAAAAATTGAGAACTATATCCTCACAGATTCGGCCCGACAGGTGGAACGTCTTTATGCAATTCTGGATGATCTGGATAAGTCGGTAAAATTTACGCCCGTCAATATTTCTATCCGCGAAGGTTTTATTGACCGCGAACAGCAGCTGGCTTGCTATACCGATCATCAGATTTTCGATCGCTATTATAAATACAAACTAAAAAAAGGCTATCAGCGCTCGCAGGCCATCACACTAAAAGAGCTGCGCGAGCTAAAGCCCGGCGATTTTGTAACCCATATTGACCACGGTATAGGCAAATATGCCGGATTGGAAAAAGTAGAAGTAGCCGGCAAGCAGCAGGAGATGATCCGTTTGATTTATGCGGATAACGATTTGCTGTATGTCAATATTAACTCGCTTAACCGCATATCTAAATACAGCGGCAAAGAGGGTACCGTACCCAAAATGAACAAGCTGGGTACAGACGCGTGGGAGAAACTCAAGAAAACCACAAAAAAAAAAGTTAAAGACATAGCCCGCGACTTGATCAAGCTTTACGCCTTGAGAAAATCGCAGCAGGGTAATGCTTTTTCGCCGGATAGTTATTTGCAAACCGAATTGGAAGCCTCGTTCATTTATGAAGATACTCCCGACCAGGAAAAAGCCACGGCCGACTTTAAGCGCGACATGGAGTCGCCGCATCCTATGGACCGCCTGATTTGTGGCGACGTAGGTTTCGGTAAGACCGAAGTAGCTGTTCGAGCAGCATTTAAAGCCGTTGCCGACAGCAAGCAGGTTGCCATCCTGGTACCGACGACCATCCTAGCTGCTCAACACTTCAAAACTTTTAGCGACCGCCTCAAAGGTTTCCCGTGCAATATCGATTACGTTAACCGTTTCAAATCGACGAAGCAGATCAAGGATACATTGGAGAAATTGAAAGCGGGTAAGGTAGATATCATCATCGGCACGCATCGCCTGGTAAGTAAAGACGTTAAGTTTAAAGACCTGGGCCTGATGATCATTGACGAGGAGCAAAAGTTTGGCGTAAGCACCAAAGAAAAGCTGAAGCAAATGCGCGCCAATGTGGATACGCTGACACTTACGGCGACGCCGATACCGCGTACGCTGCACTTCTCGTTGATGGGCGCGCGCGACCTGTCTATCATATCAACACCTCCACCAAACCGCCAGCCGGTAGTGACCGAGCTACATGTGTTTAATGATAAGCTGATCAAGGAGGCGGTAAGCTATGAGCTGGATCGCGGCGGGCAGGTGTTTTTTATCCATAACCGTGTGCAGGATCTGCCGCAACTGGGCGGCATGATCCATAAGCTGGTGCCCGGTGCACGTGTGGGGATCGCCCATGGGCAGCTGGAGGGCGATGCTTTGGAAGATGTGATGCTGAAGTTTGTGAACCATGAGTACGATGTGCTGGTGGCTACGACGATCATCGAGGCCGGTCTGGATATCCCGAATGCCAATACTATCATCATCAACCATGCGCACATGTTTGGTTTGAGCGATTTGCACCAGATGCGGGGACGTGTAGGCAGGAGCAATAAAAAGGCGTTTTGTTATTTGCTGAGTCCGCCGCTATCAACGCTGACCAACGAGGCCCGCAAGCGCTTGAGCGCTATTGAGGAGTTTAGCGACCTGGGCAGCGGTTTCAACGTAGCTATGCGCGACCTGGACATCCGCGGCAGCGGTAACTTATTAGGCGCCGAACAAAGCGGTTTCATTGCCGAGATTGGTTTTGAGATGTATCATAAGATATTGGATGAAGCTATTCACGAACTGAAAGACGAAGAATTTAAAGGATTGTTCCCTGAAGACAAACCACGCTCATACATCACCTTCACCCAAATTGACACCGACCTGGAAATACTGATACCAAATGAGTATGTAACCAGTTTGTCTGAGCGCTATAACCTGTACTCAGAGTTATCCAAACTCGAAAACGAAGCCGAGCTACAAGCCTTCCAGCAACAGCTGATTGATCGCTTTGGTCCGATACCGAAACCGGTTGAAGACATGCTGAACACCATGCGTCTGCAATGGTTAGGCAAAGCCATTGGTTTTGAAAAGATATCACTCAAGAAAGGAGTACTGCGCGGCTACTTCATCGCCAACCAAAAATCGCCATACTTCGAGACACAGCAATTCCGCAATGTGCTCAACTATATGCAGGCCAACCCATACAGAACCAGTTTGAAGGAAGTGAAGAACACGCTTCGTCTGGGTATTGAAGATGTGCAAAGTATTGATGATGCGGTAGCGTTGTTGAGTGGGATGGTTGAGGAGGAAATGGTGTAATTAACATTTCTCCACCGCGTCATTGCGAGCGTAGCGTGGCAATCTCTGCACTTGCTAATCAATCTGCATCATGACTGTCCTATGTAGAGATTGCTTCGTTCGTCGCAATGACGTGTTTTATCACACCACCCGCTTATAAATCCCATTCAAGTTCCTACCCATCTCCATATAATCTAACCCATAACCCACCACAAACTCATTAGGAATCTGAAAAGCGACGTGCTTTAGTTCTTCAACGGCATATTCAACGGCGTCGGGTTTTAGCAACAGGGCGCAAACGGTAATAGAGGCCGGTTTGCGGTGGCTCAGCTTGGCAACCAGGTAGTCGAGCGTGTTGCCGGTATCAACAATATCCTCAATTAAAATAACGTGCCGGTTGGCAATATCGGTCATCAAATCAAAATCGTCGCGGATGCGGCGGGTGCTGCTTATACTACCGTGGTATGACGACAGCTTCGTGAATGCCACTTCGCAAGGAATAGTGACCTCTTTCAGCAGATCGCCCATGAACATAAAGCAGCCGTTAAGTACGCCTACAAAAACGGGAGCCTTATCGGCGTAGTCCTTGTTTAGCTGGGCGGCAATTTCCTTAACGCGGGTTTGTATGGCGTCGGCAGCTATAAGCGGCTCGAATTCTAAATCGGCTATTTTGACTTTCATGGTGTGGCTAAGATAATAGGATTGAATAACATCGCAAAGCAATAATCTTGTCCGTCCGCTTACTTGCCTGCAAGAACGGACCAACGGACAAACGTACTCCTTAATATTTCCCTATCTTTGCCACCCAAACGATGGAATATCAGCTTTATACCCTTTCAAATGGCATTCGTATCATGTATAAGTATGCACCCTCTGCGGTTTCGCATGCCTGTATACTGATCAATGCCGGCTCGCGCGATGAATTACCCGGTCAGGAGGGTTTGGCTCATTTCATTGAGCATTTGCTGTTTAAGGAAACCGAACGCCGTAGCACCACCCAGATATTAAACCGCCTGGAAGTAGTTGGGGCCGATCTGAATGCCTATACCACTAAAGAGTATACCTGTATCCATGCTTCTTTCTTGAACCCATATCTGGAACGAACTATTGACTTGTTTGAGGACATTGTTTTCCATTCTACTTTTCCTGAAGATGAGTTGGAAAAGGAGCGCGGGGTTATCCAGGATGAGATAGCCTCGTACCTTGATCAGCCAGAAGAAGCGATTATGGACGACTTTGAAGAACTGCTGTTCAAAGATCATCCGATAGGAAAAAACATCTTAGGGACGAATGAAACTGTCGACAAGCTGAATCGCGACGATATGCAGCAGTTCATTGCCACAAATTATAATACTAACGAAATCATTTTTGCTGTTATAGGCGACTATGACTTTAAGAAGCTAAGCAAGCTGGGCGAAAAGTATTTTGGTGCGATAGCGCCTAACTATACACAGAAGCATCGTGTTACGCCCAACTTTGCCACGGTAGGCAAACACGTAGTACACAAACCAATCTCACAAACGCATTGCGTTATGGGCAATACGGCATATGCCTCATCGCACAAAAATAAAACCGGGCTGCTGTTATTGAATAACTTACTGGGTGGTATGGGGATGAGTAACCGGCTTAACCTCGAAATTCGCGAAAAGCATGGCATTGCCTATACCATAGAATCTAACTACACCGCCTTTACCGATACAGGTATTTTTTCTATCTATTTTGGTACCGATACCGAAAAGGCGGATAAAGCTATGCGATTAGTTCACAAAGAACTCAAAAAGCTGCGCGAGCAGAAATTAAGTACGCTGGCTTTGCATCAAAACAAACAAAAGTTTATCGGTCAGATTGCCCTGGCCGAAGAGAACCGCATGAGCCTGATTATATCTATGGCCAAGAGTTTGGTAGACTTTAACCATGTGGACACCCTGCCACAACTGTTCGAAAAGATCAATAATGTAACGGCGTCGCAACTGCTCGAGATAAGCAACGAAATATTTGACGAAAGTAAAATGATGACCCTGCTATTTGAGCCTAAGGGATAAACTTTTAATTTTGTAAAATGAAATTACCTATAATAGCCTACGGCGACCCGGTTTTAAGAAGAAAAGCAACATCCATTGAACCAGCAGAGTATCCGCACATTAAACAATTGTGCGAGGATATGTTTGAGACGATGTACGCTGCTCGTGGTGTGGGTTTGGCTGCTCCGCAGATAGGCTTATCTATGCGCTTGTTTGTGATTGACGCCACGCCGTTTGACGATGACGAGCCTGAGCTAAAGAATTTCAAAAAAGTGTTCATTAACGCCTGCGTGCTGGAAGAAAGCGGCAAAGAATGGACCTTTAACGAAGGCTGCTTAAGCATCCCGGATATCCGCGAAGATGTGAGCCGCAAAGAAACCATCAAAATATCTTACTACGACGAAAACTGGCACCACCACGAAGAAACCTTCTCTGGTATGGCTGCCCGCATTATCCAACACGAATACGACCATATTGAAGGTAAACTATTTACCGACAGACTAAGCCCCCTACGCAAACGCCTGCTGGAGAAGCGCCTGAACGACATTTCAAGAGGTATTGTAGATGTGGAATATAAAATGAAATTCCCTTCAGTTAAAAAAGGACGTTAGTTGAGTTCTGAGTCTTGAGTCGAAAGTACTGAGTTGGGAATCTCAATAAAATAAAAAGACTCAAGACTATTGACTCAAGGCTCAAGACTTAATTACTATTAGAAGCATTCGATTTATCACCCGCGGCAATATCCCTGATCAGACTACCCCAGGCAAATGGGTTTAGCAGCGGATTGGTAATAGAGTGCGAGTTGACGATGTTATTGTGCATCTCCTGCGCATTGATGCTCTCGTAAACGGTATGCGGTAAAGCCACACCTGCATCACGTATCGCTTTCGGACTTAAGTTTTTGCGGATGATCTCATAATCATCGTCGGCAACTTTCATCGCCAGAAAATCTTTTCTAAACTCGTCTGTAGTGGCCCAGGGGAATACTCTTACAGCAGGCAGGTTCACTATTTGTGGTTTTAGCGATACTTTAGTAACGATGCTATGATTGGTTACATTGGCCGGCACCACAATAGTCACCGGGAAATAGCCAACGCTCGAGAAGGTCAACGTATCGCGCTCATGCGCTACAAATGAAAAATAACCCTCGTAGTCGCTTACAAATACCTGTTTGCCGGTACTTACATTTTTAATGTTTACGTACGGAACGATCACCATTTTTGAGCTGTCGGCATTGTGCGTAATACCGCTATATTGCACCAATGGCCGTTCGGTGTGCTGCGCAAAGATCGATGCGGTGCATAATAACAATAGTAAGCTAAAAAGGTATTTCATTATCGTATCTATCCTATTTTACCTCTTGAACGGGTAAAAATAAGTTTTAGTTTCCAAACCAAGTAGTATTGCTATAGCGCGAGGGGCGTATTTAACAATACTTAACAATTAACGCATGTTTTCAGGAAGCACGGCGTTTGGGTCGTCTATGTCAGTTAGGTTAATGGCTTCAACGCCGGTAATTTCAGGCACAGCTTTTTGAATAGCGCCCTCAATGCCCGCCTTAAGCGTCATGATGCTCATAGGGCATGAGCCGCACGAGCCCAATAATCTTAACTTAACTACATTGTCGGGTGTGATCTCCTCAATCGACACATTGCCACCGTCAGTCTCCAGGTACGGACGGATGCTATCTAACGCTGCTTCAACCCTTTCTAATAAACTCATTTTTATAGATTTATAAGTAAAGTTATTAATTATTTATAACATTTCCAGATAATACCTGCGCATTATTGATCGACACCTGCTGCGCCACCCGGTTAGCCATCTCTGTAAAAGCATTCACCATCAGCTCATGCTCCTCGCTCAAAACAATAGGTTTTCCGGCGTCGCCGCTGTCGCTGATACCTTTAATGAGCGGAATTTCGCCCAGGAAAGGCACCTCCAATTGTTCCGCAAGTTTCTTGCCACCACCCTGTCCAAAAATGTAATATTTGTTTTCAGGCAGCTCGGCAGGGGTAAAATAGGCCATGTTTTCTACAATGCCTAGCAGTGGCACGTTGATGCTTTCCATCAAAAACATACCGATACCTTTCTTGGCGTCGGCCAGTGCTACGGCTTGCGGGGTGGTAACTATAACCGCACCCGTAACCGGGAAAGTTTGGGTAATGGTGATATGGATGTCACCGGTACCCGGTGGCAGGTCGACAACCAGGTAGTCCAGCTCGCCCCAGTCGGCATCATTAAATAGCTGCTTAACAGCTGTCGACACCATTGGTCCGCGCCATGGCACCGGCTGATTCGGGTCTGTAAAGAAACCTATCGACAGCAGCTTAATACCATACTTTTCGATAGGCTCAATGCGGGTTTTGCCATTCACCTGGCTGGCTGCTGGCCGCGCACCTTCCAGGCCAAACATGATGGGAATGCTTGGTCCGTAAATATCGGCATCAATCAAACCCACCTTAGCGCCGCTCTTGGCCAGGCCCAAAGCCAGGTTTACAGACACGGTGCTCTTGCCCACACCGCCCTTGCCCGATGCAACAGCAATGATGTTTTTAACCCCCGGCACGCCGGTATTTTTCTGCGTGGTAACGCGCGACGTCATGTTAATGCTCACCTCAATATCCTTGCTTATAAAATGGCTTATAGCATTGCGGCAAGCGTTTTCAATCAGTCCTTTTAGCGGGCAGGCCGGCGTGGTCAGGATGACAGAAAAGCTGAGCTTGTTGCCCTCAATCACAATATCCTGAACCATGTTTAGCGTCACCAGATCTTTTTTCAGATCAGGCTCCTCAACATTGCTCAAAGCTTGCAGTACTTGTTCTTTAGTAATGGTCATAGCGCGTTATGAATTACAAAACTACTAAATCATGCGGGTTGGTTTGTCATGATAATGATAATTTGGTAAGGCCGGTTAGGTTGGACGTTGGACGTGGTACGTTTTACGTTAAAAGCATCGGCCCCGCGCGGTTCCCTCCCCACGGGAGGGGCGGGGAGGGGTTTCACCAAGCGATAAATGGCTATGTTGTTTCACGCGAATGTGAAACAAATGAAACAAGTGAAACAGGTTTTTGGGTTATCTTGTTGAAATACAGGCTGGTGTGTATTTTGAGTGAAACAGAATGAAACAAGATGGATGATCAAAAAGGTAACCCAAGTGTTGAAAACTAATTAAGTGCTTTTGCTGTGACAATTATCCATCTCCGCTCCGTTGCGTCATTGCGAGGTACGAAGCAATCTCTGCGCGATAGGTAAAAGAATTAAACCTTAAACCGCTGGTTATGTATTTTCAAAAACTCGACGTCTGGCGAAAATTTCTTAGGTTCAATCAGTGCCTTGCCGTCATAAGCAATAAAGTTTTGCTGAATACTTTCGACATTTTTACCTTTATAAAGTTTCGGTGATACCTTGATCTTTAAATCTTCTGTCACGGTTATCAAACCGCAATCAAAGGCCTTGTCATGCAAGGTGTTTAAAGCCAGTCCATTCTTTGGGTTAAGGCGATTACCAGCATCTGCACTCCAGGGCAAAATA